>Ga0172374_1000037_pt1 | contig 113218 bp, 101 predicted proteins | sample LakKiv3m_FD_114536 | JGI IMG/M metagenome (GOLD analysis project Ga0172374, IMG submission 114536) | Freshwater microbial communities from Kabuno Bay, South-Kivu, Congo - kab_092012_10.3m | ecosystem: Environmental > Aquatic > Freshwater > Lake | place: Democratic Republic of the Congo... | reverse complement strand
CCGTCAAACCGCCGTCTCATGCCTTGCAACCAAAGCCTCCTTGTGATCCCCCCGCCGGGTTCTACATCACCAAGGTAGGCTTTTCCACCTTAACCTCTTGTCCAGTTTTCGGGGTCCATTATAATATTCTCGCGGCCGTTCAACCTCGCGAACTCCGGGTTACCCTGAGTCAACCTGGCATTGAAAATGAGGGGCAGCATTTCCTCTGCGGACATGTTACATGGGACTTCTTCAGGCAAGGCGAATTCCGCGATCCCGATCGGGAAGACATGGACCAGCTTTCGGTATTTCTCGTAGAGCCGAACTCTCGCTTCGAGCGCACGTTCGTACTCCCGGCCAATGAGAGTCAGACGCCGACGTTCCAGCGCATTAGCGACGTTTATCAAGAAGTCGGTCCGGTCAAACGGCTTCATCATATACCCGAAAGCGCCGAGTTGAAGCGTCGCGATAGCCGTCTCCCGATCGTCAACGGCCGTGGCCATGATTACAGCGGTTTCGGGATAGCGGCTCCTTATGGTCTTAAGAACCTCAATTCCTGAAATTCCGGGCATCATGATGTCGCTGACCACCAAATCGAACTCCTCGCGCTCCAGCGCTTCCAGCGCCTGCTCACCGCTGCGCGCGGTTGAAGAGGAATAGCCCGACGCGGACAGCCAACGCGACAGAATCTCACAAGTTCCGGGTTCGTCATCCACTACAAGGATCCTGGCTGTCTGTTGGTTCGACATCTTGGCCTCCATGCACCGCAAAATCAGTGAGGAGCGTTTTGAAGAAGCTCCGGTACGGCCGAGGAAACCGCAGAAGTGTTCGGGTTGGCTTCGTTCTCATCGTCCGAGTCGAGGACTGTTCGAACGGTCTTCAGCAACGCACCGGCCGTGTACGGTTTCGTTACAAAGTCTTTGGCGCCCAACTCGATCATTCTCTTAGTTGAACCTTCATGCGCATATCCGCTCGAAATTACGACCTTCGCATCGCTGTCGATCTTGAGCAATTCTTCGAGGCATTGTTGGCCCCCCATGCCGTGCATGACGAGATCGAGCAAAATGAGCGAAACATCGCTGCCACGGTTTCGATAGATCTCGAGTGCTTCGTAGCCGTCCGAAGCGGTTAGTACGGTGTATCCCGCGCGGCCCAGGAGCTTGATTCCCAGGTCCCGTATCACCTCCTCGTCCTCCACCAACAGGATGGTTTCGGTGCCGCCTGTCGGTTTCAGTTCTTCGACACCGACTTCTGCTGGTTCAGCTTGCTCTTCGAGCGCAGGCAGGTAGACGTTGAAGGTGGTCCCGCGATCCCGTTCGCTAGAGCACTCTACAAAGCCCTTGTGCTGCTTAACGATACCGTAGACCGTCGCGAGCCCTAGCCCTGTTCCTTCACCCGGCTGCTTTGTCGTAAAAAAGGGCTCGAAGATCCGGTTGAGTGTTTCCGGCTCCATCCCTTGGCCCGTGTCCGCAACCGACAGAAGCACGTGGTTGCCGGACTTGCATTCGAGCCGCATCCGGCAGTACTCCTTATCAAGGGAGACGTTCTTGGTTTGAATGAGCAGCTCTCCACCGTCCGGCATTGCATCCCGTGCATTTACCACCAGGTTCATCAACACCTGTTCCATTTGAGGCCGGTCTGCATGGATTTCTGCAAGGTCATCGGACAAGTCCAGTCTAATGTCAATCATCTTGGGAATTGCTCGAGCGAACAACTGTTTCAGGTCAAGTATCTGATTGTTGAGATTCATGGTGACCGGGTTGGATTCCACCCTGCGCGTGAACGTAAGCATCCGACGAACGAGTTCCGCACCGCTGGAGGCCGCGTGACTGAGCTTCATGAGATCGTCATATTCAGGATCATCCGGCGACTTTTCCGAAAGGAGGAGGTCCGAAAACCCGAGGATAACGGTTAATAAGTTGTTGAAATCATGAGCCACACCCCCTGCCAACGTCCCCACGGCCTCGAGCTTCTGCGCTTGCAGGAGTTGGGCTCGGAGGTTTTTTGATTCGGTTGTATCCGCGGCAAAGAACAGGATCGCAGGCTCCGCGTGGTAGCTGATCGGCTTCGGCCAGGCCTCCAAATCGAAGCGTTGACCGTTACTTTTCATGCCTTGGATTTCTGAGTGTTGAGAAAATGGCTTGCCGGCCAGCCTATCCGCGGGCTTGAGGTGGACCACATCGCTTTGATCGGGAGCCACCAGGTCTTCGAGAGACAGCCCCACCATCTTGTCGGTCGACTCGTACCCAAACATATCCGTGAGAGCGGGGTTTGCATAGATAAGTTGGCCGCGCTGGGCGATCCCTATTCCGAGAGGTGATTCTTCAATGAGAAATCGATTCATGGCTTCTGAAGCCTTGAGGGCGCTCTCAGCCTCTTTCAGATGCGTTACGTCCACCATGACCCCCTGGAGCACCACGGGCTGATCTTTTTCACACGCTAACGGCAGGGCCTCATCGTGCAACCAGACCGTCCGATTGTCCGGTGTGACCATCCTGTACTCGCTGACAAAGCGGTGGCGGCAGGAGTGGCATTTCGTGATCTCATCCAGCACTCGCGCTCGGTCTTCGTGGTGGATATGGTCCTTCCAGGCCCCAGGGTTTTGCATCCATTCGTCCGCAGAAATCCCGAGAACGTCCTGGATCTGAGGACTGACATACAGAGGACGGTATCCTCCGTTGTACGAGACCACGTAGGTGATTGCCGGAAGTTGCTCCACGAGCGTGCGATACTTCGATTCAGCCTGTTTCACACGAGTGAAAAGTTCCGCGGCCTCGATCGCTGTTGCAGCAATGCCGGCCAAGATGGACAACGCCTTGGCCTTCCCCAAAGGAAACGGCCGGGAGCTGTGAGTATCGTTGACGTTCAACACGCCAACGACTTTTCCGCCCACCAACATTGGTACTGAAATGCTCGAGCGGATCTCGGGACGCATCCGGAGACGGCTGAACCAAGGTGGATCGTCTTTTCCGCCCAGGACGAGGGGTTCGCGTTTCATGGCGACCCATCCGGCAATACCTTGTCCGATCTGGACGCGCTCTCCCAAGACTGCCTTCCGCTCTTTCCCGGCTACTGCCGCGACGTAGAGGTAGTCGCCTTCGTTGGTGAGCAACATTACCGAGCTTTCATCAGCTTCGCACTGTTCGACTGCCGCGTCAGCCACCTTATTGAGAACGGTGTTGAGATCCAAACTGAACGCGAGCGCTTTCGTGAGCTGGTATATGGCCACGGTTTCCCGCAATTGCACGTTTTCCAGTCGCAGTCGGCGAACCTCCATCGCCCTGCTCAGCACAGGCGTCAGCTCGGCGAGCTTGAACGGCTTGAGCACATAATCGAACGCGCCGCTCTTCATCGCTTCCACGGCTGTCTGAATTGTTCCATGACCGGTCATCATAATGCCGATGAGATTTGGATCGATTTTCAGGGCGGCCTTCAGAAGCGATAAACCGTCCATTTCCGGCATCATGACGTCAGACACCAGCACGTCCACGTCCTCGGACGGAAGAGCCTTCAAGGCCTCTTCCGCAGAAGTAAAGCATTTCACTTCGTAGCCCTGCGCGTCGAGGATCTCACAGAGGGCGGTGACGAGTTCCGGCTCATCGTCTACGACGAACACTCGACCCAGTCTTTGCGTCATGTTAAGTCACCTCCCGTGTCGACGATGAAGTTGCCGCTGAGGGCGCCCGCTGTCGGAAGCACGATGGCAACGGTAGTTCCCTTGGCGACTTCGCTGGCAATGTCCAGCGTTCCGCCGTGTTCTTGTACTATGCGTCTGCAAATGGGCAGGCCCAAACCTGTGCCCTTGCCTTCGGGTTTGGTCGTGAAGAACGGCTCCATGACTTTTCCGAGCGTCTCATCGTCGATGCCGACACCCGTGTCGGAAACTTCGATCCGGACGAACCCCGGCTGAGTCTCGATCAGGTCGGTTCGAATGGTCAATGTCCCGCCGTTTGGCATCGCGTCACTGGCGTTGGTGAAGAGATTGAGAAAGACCTGTCTGAGCTGCTGGCGATCCACATGAATCATCGGCAGGCCCGGCGCCAATTCGTGTTCGACTGCGATGCGGTGATTCCGCAGGTGGCCGTGAATGAGTTCCAATGTCTTGCCTATTTCTTCGTTCACATTGACGGTCGAAACTTGCTGACGGTACCGACGGCTGAACTGGAGCAGATTCGCCACGAGGTTGGCCATGCGTTCGGTTTCCTGAGCCAGGACCTCCAAAGAACGATGTGATGGATCGTCGGACGGAATCTTGGCGAGCAACCCTTCGGTTCGCAAGCTCACGGTGGCCAACGGATTATTCAGCTCGTGCGCAATGCTTGCCGCCAATTCACCAATGGTGGCTAGCTTGGCTGTCTGCCAGAGCTGTTGGGTCATCTGCTGCATCTCTTCGCTCTTCTGTCGCAGTTCCGCCGTGAGAGCGGTGAGTTGTTCATTTCTTTCCAGGAGACTCTCGCTCATCGTCCGAAGAGACTCTTCAGCCTTCTTGCGCGGGGTAATATCCAGACATGTGCCGGCCATTCGCAAGGGTTTGCCGTCGTCCGACCGCACCAGCACTTTCCCGCGCATGAGGAACCATCTCCACTCGCCGGACTTCGCTCGCAATCGGTGTTCGTGCTCGAATAGGTCGGTTTCCCCTTCGAGATGCGCACTCAACGTCCTTTGAAGACTCGGCCGGTCATCAGGGTGAATGAGGTCTTCAAGAAACCGAGCAGTCTTTTCACTTTCTTCGGGCGAGTATCCAAGCAGCTGCGCGGTACGCGGAACCACCAACTGACCGGTCGGAAGGTCCCAGTCCCAAGGTCCCAGATCAGCTCCCTGCATCACCAGTTCCAATCGCTGCTGGGCTTCTCGCTGCGCTTCCTCGGCCCGCTTGCGCTCGGTAATATCTCGGACGATCCCCGTGAAAAACACCCCTTCCCGGCCCTTCCAGGCTGAAATTGAGACTTCCACCGGGAACTCGGCGCCGTCTTTTCTCCGACCTGCCACCTCGCGGACGTGCTTGGCAAAATACAGGCTCCCGGTTTCCCGCGCTCTGTCCACTGCCCGTTCATGCATTTGACGGAACCGCTCGGGCATGATGATCGTAACGGGCTGGCCCATTGCTTCTTCAGTCGAGTATCCGAAGGTCTGCGTCGCCGCGGAGTTCCACATGACAATGTTTCCGAAGCTGTCAGCGCCGATAACCGGGTCATGCGCAGTTTCCACAACGGAACGGAATCGCTCATAGCTGTCCTGCAAATCTTCTTCGGCCCGCTGTCGGTCGGCAATTTCGGCGACAAGATGATCCGTTCGTTCCTTCACTTTCTCTTCGAGTTGCCGGTTGAGTTCTTCGAGTTCCATCCGCACTTTCAAGAGACTTTGGTTGGTGTGAACGGTGTTTTCGTACGCGGATAAGATAAGATCGAAGAAATTGCGCGGGGCGGCCGATACAGCGCGGGACTTCCCGCCGACGGCTACGGTGAATTCAAGCGGTACTTCGCGATTTCTTCCGTTACCCGGCGCCGCAAGTGCCGAACGAACTTTGGACAGCAGATAATCCGGATCGAACGGCTTGGTAAGATAGCCGTCCGCCCGTGCTTCGAGCCCCCGAATAACATCTTCGGGATCGGTCAACGTGGTGAGCAGCAAGATCGGGATGCGCGACAGCGAATCGTCTTTCTTGACTGCCGCGCAGAGTTCGTATCCGTCCATTTCGGGCATGAGGATATCACTGATGATCAGGCGCGGTGTGGACGAGCGCAGCCGCGACAGCGCTTCCTTCCCATTAGCGGCGAGGGCTACATGGTAACCGCTCCCTTCCAACAGACGACGCAGTATCTGCGCCTGCAACGGGCTATCTTCGACAACCAGAATCTCGGAGTTGCTGCTCATTGAAAGCTCCCGCCGGAGGCAGTCCGCGGTTCACGCCGGTTGTGAAGTCCACGTTTCAAGACCTCGGCGATGCCCGTCGGCGAGAGCACCTGGCGGGCGGCCCCCAGCTCAATTGCTTGCCTGGGCATGCCGAAAACAGCGCAGGTGGACTCATCCTGCGCGATGGTGAGTCCTCCCGCTTCTGCGATCGCTCGCATACCTAAGGCTCCATCGTCCCCCATCCCAGTTAATAGAATGCCTGCCGTTCCTTTCCCGTACGCTCGAGCGGCGGACTGCATCGCGATGGTTACGGAAGGCCTGTGACTGTCGAACGAAGGTTCGACCGCAGTCACAAACGCTCCTTTGTCGTCGAATCTGAGGTGCGTCCCTTCCGGAGCGAAGTAGATGTTTCCTTGTGTGGGGATTTCACCCGCAGCGGCCATGGTCACGTGTAAGCTGCACTGTGGAGCCAGCCATTCCACGAGACCTTGCAAGAACCCCTCCGCGATGTGTTGGACACAAACCACCGGAATGGGAAAATTCGCCGGCAATTTCGAGAGAATTGTTTGCAGCGCTTGCGGGCCGCCGGTTGAGGCTCCGATGACCACTATGCTCACAGGATTCTCCCAATCTACCGCCGACATGGGCGGCGGCGCTTCGGGAGGACGTGCCGCCTTCGTCCGGGTGGTCCTGCGTATCGCCCGGACTCCAGCCACTATCCTGATCTTTCTCACCAATTTGTTTGCGAATTCCGGAGACAGCCCGTCAACGCCGCCATGGGGTTTTGAATACACGTCTACCGCCCCGGCTTCCAGCAGCTTGAAGACGTTGTTGGAACCCTCTTCCACGGACACGCTCAACACCAAGATCGGCCGAGGGTCCTTGGCCATGATTTCTCGCGTAAGCTGCAAGCCATTCATGACCGGCATGTGGAGGTCGGTACATACCACTTGCGGCTGCAATCGCGGAATGAGTTCCATTGCTTCTTTTCCATGCCGTGCTGTTCCCACCACCTCGATAACCGGCGATGGCAGAAGAATTCTCTTCAAGACAGCCAGTACCAACGGCGAATCATCAACCAGCAGGACCTTGATTTTGTGGGGCGTCGTTATTGATTTGCCGTGCTCTAAGTTCAATTTAATACTCCATTTCCGCGAAAGGCATTGAGGTGATACCAATGTGCTTTCAAACAAACGAGATGGCGGGCACGGAGGCCCGCCGCCACCAAGCAATGGTGGAGGCCGGCGTCCCTGCCGGCCGTATCCCAATTACTTGTTAGAAAGCGCATCGGTGTGACACGTTCCTTCAAGGTTTGCGGCCTCCCGTGACACCTGTTCACTATGTTAGCCTCCGCAAGGTATCCAGGAAGACTTTTTGGTCAAACGCCGGCTTTGTAATGTAGGCGCTTGCGCCGACATCCAAACCTTTCTTCCGGTCTTCATCCGATGAGAGCGTTGTCACCAGGATGATCGGTAACTCCCGGTATTTAGCGTCGGCCCGCAACTTCTGGGTGAGAGTCAGTCCATCCATGTTGGGCATCATGATGTCAGTGACCAAAGCATCGAACGGCCGAGCGCCGATCTTGTCGAAAGCGTCCAGCCCGTCCACCGCTGTGACTACTTCGTATCCTGCGCCTTCGAGGATGCGCTTCATCTGAGTCCTCGTGGTAAGGCTGTCTTCTGCCATTAGGATGACCTTGGTTCTCTCGATTTCCTCTATAGGGAGCCGCGCTCGGGAGTGAGTCTCTCGTTTGCGAACAGATTTCAGCAGGTCCTGTGCATTCAGGACCATGCATACCTCTCCTGTCCCCAGTATTGTTGCGCCGGAAGTATTTTTCACTCGGCGGAGCAACGTGCTCTGTGGCTTGAGCACTATTTCCTGCTCGTCAATCAGTTCGTCCACCAGCAGACCGGCCCGATCCTCGCCTGAAGATATGAAAACGCACGGGACAACTGTGGTCTTGTCTTCCGGACCCGTCTCTTGGCGAGGGACGTTTTCCTCCAATTCGAGCAGGTCGGCGAGCCTCAACAACGAAACCGGCCGATCGTCGAGTACGGTGGTTCCATGCCCTTCCAGGGTGAAGATCTCGTGGCGGGGAACCAAACGTGTCGACTGCACGTGTTCAACGGGAACCGCGTACTTTCGACCTTCCACTTCGACGATGAGCACCCGGACCGTGGCCAGCGTGATCGGCAATTGCACGGTAAAAGCGGATCCCGCGCCTACGGTCGATTCAATGCGGATACTTCCCTTGAGCCCTTCCACGTTGGCCCGCACCACGTCCAGCCCCACCCCGCGACCTGAGACGTCGGATACGAAGGTGCTGGTCGAGAACCCCGACATCAAGATCAGGGCAAGGATGTCCGCAGGAGTCATGGCTTCCAATTCTTCGGCTGTGCACAGCTTTGCTCTGAGCGCGTTGCTCTTGATGGCTTCCAAATCCATACCCCTGCCGTCGTCGCTCAACTCGATGATGACGTTGCTTGCGGTTTGATATGCTTTCAGTGAAATGACGCCGGTTGACGATTTGCCCAACCGCTCTCGTTCCTCCGGCGGCTCGATGCCGTGATCGATCGCGTTGCGGATCATGTGCATGAGCGGGTCTTTGATCTCTTCGAGGATTCTCTTGTCCGCGGTGGTTTCGCCTCCCTCGATAGACAGCTGAGCTTCTTTGCCCTGCGCTCGCGCGAGATCTCGGACCATCCGAGGAAAGAGGTTGAACACCGTTGACAGCGGCAGGAGTCTGATCGATCGAACGCCGTCCTCCAGGTCGCCGGCAATGAATTCCAAATTCGAGCTGTCCTCGTACGCCGCGGTCCTCACTGCGTTGAGCAACGTGCCCAGATTCTCGACCAGTTCTTGCTTCTGAGCCTGGTGCTCAGCGATCCTCTTCACGGAACCATTGCCGGAATCGCGCTGCATTTCATTGAGCGAAGAGCGAAACCCTGCTTCGATGCGCGTCAGTTTGTCCCACAGTCGCAGCGTCTCATCGATGGTCACGAGCCGGTGCGCTAACCGGTTCTTTGTGACTCCCAGCTCTCCTACGAGGGGCATCAAGGAATCGAGTTTCTCGGTCGCTACACGAATAGTGTCGATGCGAAATCGTACGACGTCCGGGCCTTCTTGTCGGGTTTCCGGTTGATGACTTGTTGGAATGTGCGCCGGGCCGGGCTGGTTCGGCGCCGGGTGGTCTGTTTCGACTGCTGTTTGCGCCGCGAGCTCCAGGTGAAGCGCTTGGCCGGTCATTTCGGCGGGCGTCGGGAACTGGGCGAGGATGGCCGAGACTTCGATCTCGGCAGGATGACCGGTGACGGCCACATCTGCGAGTCGCTTCAGCGCGTCCAATGCTCGAGACAGGCGGTCGATGATGTCCGCGTTCAAGAGCAACTCTTTCTTCTTGGCCGCCGCAAGAACGTCCTCAATACGGTGCGCGATCGCCTCCATGTCCGGTAGGAATAGCATGCGCACACCGCCCTTCAGTGTGTGAATGTGCCGGAACATTTCCTCAAGCAGAATCTGGTTTTCTGGGTCCTTCTCCAATTGCAGCAATCCATCATCAAGGCGCGCTAATTGCTCTTCGCTTTCGATCTTGAAAAGATCTCGAAGTTCTTTGTCCTCTATTCTCATTTCCGAACTCCCTCAGAGAGCAACGTCACACTATTACCTGGAGACTGTGCGCCGCTTCCTCGAGATTCTGAAGACCGGTCTTCGTTTGAGTAATCCCCGCGGCCGTCTCCCTGGAGCTGGCATTGATGCTGGCCATCGCCTCACCGATTTGACTCACGGCAGAAGACTGTTGCCTCGCGTTCAATCCTACTTGCTGGGCGCTCTCATAGACGCGATTGCCTTCCTCTGCGAGACTGTCGAATAGCTCTCCGACCTTGTGTGCGATTCGCGCCACTTCGTCCACCGTCTTGATTCCTTCCTCCGTCACCATAATTGTGGAATTCGTGGCTCGCTGAATCTCGGACACGATGCCATATGCTTCTTCCGCGGACTTTTTGCTTTGGTCGGCCAATTTACGGACTTCGCTTGCCACCACGGCGAACCCCTTGCCTTGCTCTCCGGCACGGGCGGCCTCCACTGCCGCATTCAGCGCGAGCATGTTGGTCTGGCCTGCCAAATCTTTGACTACGTTCGCTATGTTTCCGATCTGGCCGGTCTGTTCGCCTAATCGTAGTATCTGGTCTGCTACCGACCCCACCTTGTCCTTCAAACCCGTCATGCCGGTGACCACGTCACCGACGATCGTCCGCCCTTCCTCCGTTAGACCCGACGCCCGCTTGGCAACGTCCACAACTCCCGAAACCTGCTCGGATGTTTGGCGGGACGAAGCGTTCAGCTCGTCTACTGTCACGTTCGTCTCATTTACCATTGCGGCCTGGGAGACAGCCGCACGTTCATGCTGGGTTACCGTTGCGGCGATCTCTTTGGCCGAAGCCGACACGGTATTTGTCGCCAGACCGATCGCCCGACTGGCCGTCCGTACGATCCAAGCGCCTGTCGCTATTGAAAAAATGACCGCTAGCGTCGCACCGCCGAAAAGGACTTTGAATACAGTGTCTCGAGCGGCTTCTGCCCGTGCCTTTGCCCGATCTGCAAGTTCATTTTGTCGTTGATGAACAGCCTCGACCCGCTTTCGCACCTCGCCGGCCAGCTTAATTCCTGCGCCTGTCTTGAATAATTCCAAGGCCTTCTCGAGTTTGTCTTCCTTGATTTGGACGACCAGGCCGGCAACGAACTCCATTTCGCGCTGAATTGCTTCGCTGAGTTTGATCCAGTTCTCGCGTTGTTTCTGATCTTGTATCTCTCCCGCCACAAGCGCGCTCAGGCGCTTGACTTCAGCCTCGCTCTGCCGGAACCGGTCCATCATTGCTTCATCTTTCATCACCAGAAGTCCCCGGGCCGAGCCTTGTGCCTTGAAGATCTCCGCTTCCAGATCAGTAGTGATCAACCGGAGATTGTCGATGCGTTCCAGTTCCTGCTCCACTCGTTGCAGCTCTGTTACGGAGGTGTAGACTACAGCGGCGACTACCGTGAACAGGAATATTGTCACCGCATATCCCAGCATGATCCGGTGTCGTAATCTCATCGTCCTCAACATTGCGTTGACCTCCACGAACGAGAGTCATTCCCGTTTGGGAATTCAATATTGGTATCCGGAGAAGACTCTGTTCGTTACACCTCCTCGGCTACAAGGAGAGCTTCCGAGCTCAAGATATTCTCGAAATTGAGAATGCTCATCATTTTGCCGCCGTACGGGGCAGTACCGCTGAGGTACTTTTCACTCGACTTCCGGGTGGCCGACGGGGTGGGCAATATATTGAGAGGGTTCAGATAAACGATGTCAAAGACATCATCTACCAAAACACCCGCAGACAAATCACCCAGACCGGCTACGATCACCGTGTCGCCGCCCGTGATCTTGCCCGAAGGCATATCCAACAGACTTCGGATGTCTACGATGGTCAATATGTGTCCACGAAGATTCACGTTGCCCAGGATATGCGTCGGACAACTCGGCACGGGCGTCACTCCGCCGATTTCGGCGAATTCGCGTACCAGGTCCAGACCGACCCCGAAGTATTCGTCGTTCAAGCCCACCACCGCCAAGGGAACCGAGCCGGCGGGAGTCTCATCAGATTCGGCCTGAAGCGCAACCAGGGCGCGTTGGCGGAATATCGCTCGTTCTTCGGGGGTCGCCTCTGGAGAGAAATACCTCACGGCTGGCGGTTCCGCAGTGAATTCAGTGGAAGTTACAGATCCTTGCGGCTTGTCCGCGTGCTTCAACAGGCTTGCTTGGTCGAGCACCATAATAATATCGTCATGTACTTTGGCGATCTTGGTGACAAATTGAGGAGGTATTCCGAGATCGAGGTGTGCCAACGGAGACGGTTCGATATGCTTGGATGAAATAGCGATCACATCATGAACTTCATTGACGATAAGCCCTATTCGGGCGGGACCTGCATCCGCCACAATGACGCTGTCGGTCAGGTGGTATGTTTGTCGGCCATGACCGAAACGGACGTTCAGGTCGAGCACCGGTACCATGTTGCCGCGGAGGTTTACTACCCCCCGCACATAGGGAGGCGCTTCCTCCAATGGTGTAATTTCCATAAGCCAGCGTATCTCTCGGACCGCGAGTGCATCAACAGCCAAGAGTAAACCATTCATACTGAAGACAAGAAGTGATTGCATCGCCAATTCATCTCGATGTTCCGCCGGCTTATCCATGTCCTCTCTCCCGAAAGTCCATGAAATACTTCTCACCTTCGAGTTTAATCACTCACCCGCTTGCCAGCAAATAGCCTATCAACTCTCCTGCGGTTACGCTGTCGTACGGTTCTATAACAGTTTCGGGAGGTTGCGACTTAAGCACTTCGACGGCCGACCGCCGCATCGCCTTTGCTCGTTTGCTCTCACCCTCACGATCGTAAAGACTGCCGAGCTCAACATATGCAGCCGCGCATGTGGCGTCGAGGTAGATCACCCTTTTCAACAGCCCTTTAGCTTCTTCGTAATCCTCCCGCGCTTCCGCTACTTGCGCGAGAAGCAAGTAGGCAATTGCACAGTCCGCATTAATTTGCAGCATACGCGCACAAAGTTCGGTTGCCTTATCATACATTCCCAGATTGGCATACGTGCGTGCCAGGAGTGGATAGGTTGCGAGGTTTCTTGCGTTTTCCTCGAGCATCCGCTCGCCGAGTTCGATTACAGCGCGGTAGTCTCCGCGGCGAAATAGCCTTCGCAACGTGGCATGATTATCTCCAGTAATACCCACCGGTTGCGACCTGACGTCTCGACCTTCCTGACGAACTTCCGGAAGAGGTTTCCGAGCGCGCGCCGGAACGGAGCGTTGGCGCACCGGTATCAATTCACGCTTAACCTCGACCGAAGTGTCACGAATAGTGGGCTTCCCCAATGCGGTCTTCTGGTACACAACCGATTCCGAGTAGATCCGCGGTCTCAGGCGCTTGAAGTCGAGCCCAAGCCCCATCAACTCGCCGTGCCCGGTCATCAGGAAGCCCTCGTCAGCCAAAGCGGCGACAAATGAATCGATGACTTGAGTCACGGCCTGCCGGTTGAAATAGATGAATACGTTTCGACACACGATCAGATCCACACTGTCGTGACGCCAGAGTGGCGCCTTGCCTGTTTCGAGTAAATTGTCGATTCGGAAATCCACCATTCGTCGGATTCTGTCGTCAATCTCCCAACCCTGTGCACCATGTTGAAAATATTGATGTTTTACATCAGAGCTTACTCCCCGAAACGACCACGGGCCGAATATGCCTCGCCTCGCCTTTTCGATGGCTTCTTCATTGATGTCGGTCCCCACAATTGCGACTTGCCAATCCTGATTATCGAAGAGCACCTCGCTCAACGCTATGGCAAGGGAATACGTCTCCTCTCCCGTAGAGCAGCCCGCACTCCAAATGTTCAGTGAGCGCGTATTCTTTCGCCGAGCGACCAGCTCGGGCAGTATTCGCTCTCTGATGAGTTTGAATTGGTCGTGATCCCGGAAGAAATAGCTCTCTCCGACGGTCAGCAGCGAGACCAGCCTCCTCCATTCCCGCTCGCTCGTCCGGGAAGCTCCTGCCAAAAGAGAGAAATATTCGTCAACGCTCGAAAAACTATTCGCTCGGATCCTTGTGGAGATCACGGTCCGAAGTTGATCCAGATCCTGGTCACGAAAAGCCAGGCCGGTTCTCTGGGAAATCAGTAGTTTTACCGTCTGAAGTTGGGTTTCCATTGTAAATCGCTCGTATTCTTTTCACAATTTCATACCTTGCGTAACCAATGGCAACGTCAACCGCGCCTGAAATCACGAACCCCGAGGCACAGCCGAGTGTCAAAATCGGTAACACGTCCCCGACGAGCGAGGGAGCGGACGTATGCTATGTCGGTTTTTCGGCAAAAGACCGAACGGCCACCATCGGGCATTTTCGCGTGGGATAAGTTCCAAGATGCGCGAACGTGCATAACGTTAAAGTGAAGTCAGGGACGGTTTAGTTGCGTCCCGGGCGATCGGAATTACGCCCTGAAATGGGGACATTTCATGCGCCGACGCGGTTTTCGAGACTTTAGTACTTACGGCGTTGCAGCTATTGCTCTAGCAGGCATCGCGGCATCACTCACGGTGTTCATGGTTGCCAATTCGTCGGAGCGGGCGCGGTTCGAGGCAGCGTTCTTGCGCGACACGGCATCTCTGGTCACTTCCTTCCGGAACTCTCTCCACGATTCTTTACTCGTTTTGGACGCGCTGGCTGCCTTCCACGCGGGCTCGAACGAGGTCGATCGGCAGGAATTCAAGGCGTTCGTGGAAACGGCGGGCCATGCGGCCCATCACGTGGATGCGGTCGCGTGGATACCCCGCGTCACCAACGCCCAACGGCAATCACTCGAGAATGCCGCTCACCAAGACGTTGCGGCGAATTTCCGGATCACCGAGCACGAACCTGACGGCAGCGTAGGCCCGGCTCACCCTCGGGACGAGTACTTCCCGGTGTTCTACGTGAAATCCCGTGCAGGAAACGGGCTTACCTTAGGTCTTGATCTGGCCTCGATCCCCGCGGGTCGTGAGGTCATTGATCGGGCGCGCGACAGTGGGGAGGCGGCCGCGTCCGCGCCCTTTTCAACTGGAAAGGAGGGAACCGACGAGAAAGAGATGCTCCTGCTCTTACCCGTCTACGCGAAGAATAAGACCCTGAATACTGTCGAGAATCGCCGGAAGTATCTCGAGGGGCTGTACGCCGGGATATTGTCGATCGGCCCATTTGTTGAGCGGAGTATGGCACCGTTGGGCACGCACGGGATTGATTTCGCCATATTTGACGTCACGGTACCGGGCACGAGCGCTCTCGCTTACTTCCATTCATCGCGAATGCGCAGGACACCGGCTCAGCCACCAGCAACTCCCGCGTCCCTCTCCTCTCTATTCCACCATTCGACCACACTGAACATCGGCCAGCGAACGTGGCTGCTCCAGTTCGTCCCCGCTCCCGAGAGATACGCTCAGGAGGCAACATGGATTCCGTGGGTGATACTGTGTGGCGCATTACTGCTCACCGGTGTGGTCACTGCGTACGTTTGGCATACCGTGCAGGCATCCGAAAGAGCGAAACGATACGGGGCCGAGCAAGCCGAGGCAAAAGAAAGGCTGGAACGGGAGGTTGCGGAGCGCAAACTTGCCCAGGAAGAGGCCTTGAAGATGAAAGCCCTCGTCGATTCGATCCTGGACAACCTTCCTTTGGCCGTATTTGTCAAGGAGGCCAATGACTTGCGCTTCGCATACTGGAACAGGACTGCCGAAGACCTCTTCGGACATGCAGCGGCAGATGCCATCGGCAAGACGGATTATGACTTTTTTCCCAAAGAACACGCGGACTTCTTTACCCAGAAAGACAGGGAGACGCTTGCCGGCGGGGTCCTCGTCGATATCCCGGAAGAACCCATTACTACCGAATCGCAGGGCACACGAATACTCCATACGATGAAAGTACCGATCGCGGCGCCTGATGGGACCCCGCTGTTCCTCCTCGGGGTAACTGAAGATATCACCGTCCAAAAAGAAGCCGAAGCAAAGCTCGTGCTCGCAGTGAAAACTGCCGAGGAGGCAAGTCGCGCAAAGAGTGAGTTCCTTGCCAACATGAGCCACGAAATCCGAACGCCGATCAACGGCATCATCGGAATGACCGAGCTTGCCCTGCAAACGACGCTCACCGACGAGCAGCGGGAGTTCTTGGAAACGGTCGAGACAGCGTCGAATCACCTGTTGGGAGTTATCAACGATATCCTTGATTTCTCCAGGATGGAGGCAGGCAAGCTTGAGATGATCTCCACGTCGTTCAGCCTGCGCGACACGATAGCCGAGACTATGACCACTTTGGCGATACAGGCTCACTCGAAAGGGTTGGAACTGCTGTACCAGGTCCAGCCGGATATTCCCGACCCTCTGATCGGGGACCCCGGACGTCTGCGCCAGGTGCTGGTCAACCTTGCCGGCAACGCTATAAAATTCACCTCTGAAGGTGAAGTGTCGATGGATGTGACCTTGGACACCGACACTGAAGACAACGTCGTGCTTCATTTTGCCGTTACCGACACCGGCATGGGGATTCCACACGACAAGCAGGGCAAGATATTTCAAGCGTTCGAGCAGGTCGATACATCGATGACCCGACAATTTGGCGGTACCGGATTAGGCCTGGCCATATCGACCCAACTGGTCCACATGATGAATGGGCGGATTTGGGTGGAGAGCGAGCTGGGAAAAGGGAGCACCTTTCATTTCACTGCTCAGTTCGCGGTTCAGAGCTTCGCAGTTGAAGCCCCGGCACAGTACGACATTTCGATGCTGAAAGACATGCCGGTGCTGGTAGTAGACGATAACGCGACGAATCGCAGGATTCTCAAGCAAATGCTTCTCCAATGGGGCATGAAGGCAACCACGGTGGAGAGTGGCCCCGCGGGTTTGAAGGCTATGCATGAGGCTGTGGACCGCGGTGAGGCATATTCGCTCGTGCTCACCGACGCTATGATGCCGCAAATGGACGGGTTTGAATTCGCCCAACGCGTAATCGAAGAAGGCAGGCTCAAGTCGTGCACCATCATGATGTTGACCTCTGCCGGGCGGCGAGGTGATGCGGCCCGGTGCATGGAGCTGGGGATTGGCGCATATCTCTTGAAGCCTGTAAAAGGCTCCGACCTTCTTTACACCATCCTGTGCGTGTTGCGGGACGACTGCCAGCCCACGGCAAGACCGTCTCTCATCACCCGTCATTCAATACGCGAGACGCAACGACGGCTCCACATACTTCTGACCGAAGACAACGTTGTCAACCAGAAGGTGGCGACCAAGATGCTGGAAAGAATGGGACACACGGTGACCGTGGCATCTCACGGCGGCGAAGCGGTCGACATGATGGATCGAACGCGTTTTGATGTCATTCTAATGGATGTTCAGATGCCGGTAATGGATGGCTTCCAAGCCACCAAGCTCATCAGAGAGCGTGAGCGAGCTACCGGCAAGCATACGCCCATCCTGGCCATGACGGCGTACGCCATGAAGGGCGATGACGAAAAATGCCTCGCGGCGGGGATGGACGGATACCTCTCCAAACCGATTAAAGTCAATGAGCTCTTCGATGCGCTGGAGAAGATCGAGCGGGGGCCGGAGAAGGCGCTCGTGGCCGCCCTCGACGATTCTTCACATCCGAAGGTGCTGAATTACCAGGATGCCCTTGAAAGAGTGGGGGGCGATGAAGAGCTATTGCGTGATGTTGCTGAACTCTTCGTGCAGGAATGCCCGAGGCTGTTGTCGAACATCGAGGAAGCGATCCGCCACAAGGACGCCGGCGCATTGGAGCGGGCCGCGCACGAGTTGAAAGGCTCGGCGGCGAATTTTGCAGCGCAGCCTGTCGTTGACACAGCGTTCCAGCTTGAGGTCATGGGGCGAAACGGAGACATCGAAGGTGCTCCAAAAGCCTTTGTGGAACTGGAATCGAAGATCGATTGCCTGAAACAAGATCTTGTTTCGCTCATGGAGGCCGCTCAAGACGATGGTTCTCGAGGGGCCATGTGACGCGTCATCTGACCGGAATCTCGCCGATCCCCCCGGAAACGGCTCCGTACGCATTCAGTTACCTGCGGCTACGTGCCGCAAACCGTGTCATTGCGAGGAGTGCAACGACGAAGCAATCTCCTCTGGTGAAGCGTGGGAGATTGCTTCGCTGCGCTCGCAATGACATGTCCGCAAGTTCTCTGGCCCCGCGTAAGTGAATGGTCACGGGCTACCCATTTTCTTCTTGACAATTTTATTCGTATCCGAGATATTCGCTTCAATAAATTTAGCATCCGAGAAGATTATTTCAAAGTAATGAGCCTACGTTGATTCGGTATCTTCCGGAGAATGGGTGATTGAAAGATGCCGTTCATCGATCCCATGACGTGCCCTTACTACATGTTCTCCAGGCTCACGCTGGGGATAACCTCTGCACTGAAGAAACGATTGACCAAGGCCGACCTGACCCAGGTCAAGCCTGCCTATCTCTGGGCCCTGATGAGCCTCTGGGTCACCGACGGCCTCAAGGTGACGGAAATAGCTCGGGCGGCCGGTCTGGAGACTTCCACCATGACAGGCCTTCTTGACCGCATGGAGCGGGACGGGCTCGTCACGAGAACCGCCGACCCTGCAGACAGGCGGATATTGCGAATATTCCTGACCGAAGAAGGGAAACGGATGCGAGGGCCGGTCATCGCCGAAACGTGCCGGGTTTTGGACCAACTGTTTGAAGGCGTCCCCGGAGAACACATGGAGTTGGTCAAGACGACCCTCGCAAGAGTATTGTCCAAAGTGCAACAGCAGGGAGACTGATTGCGACTCCGAGGATCTCTTGCAGCGGTTTCACCTGCGAGTACACGCCATCAGTCCATACCGTACGGGGGATTCAAATGCCGACCATAGACGATTTCATACGTCCGAGAGAGTGGGTGTCTGACTTCGTATCGGACATGGGACGGGCGCTCCGAAGGTGGGGTGAGGAAAGGTACGTGCCCGTCAGACAACAGATTGATGAGGACTGGCGAGAGCATAAACTCGTCACGCCCCTTCTGAAAGAGGTGCTCGTCGATCTGGGATTCAACGCGGCATTCTTTCCGGCCGAAGCAGGCGGCACTGATATGCCCCAACCAACGACGGTGTGCGCAGTAATGGCCGAGGAGCTTGCGAGAATCGATGCGGGCCTTGCAACAGCCTGTCTATGCTCCATCTGGGGCTTGGTGCCTATCCTCCTGCCGCCGCATCGCAATATGGAATTGTGCATGGAATTCGGCCCGAAGTTCTGTGGCGATCAACTCTATGTGGGCTGTCATGCAATGACGGAACCGGCCAGTGGGGCCGACATCGAGAATTTCGGCCGTATCGGCGGGAAAACCATCCAAACTACCGCGACATTGGACGGCGATGAGTGGGTCATCAACGGCCATAAGCTCTGGCCAAGCAATTCCGGTGAGGTAGGCAATCTTTTCGTCGTCGTCTGCACCACGAAGAGAGGGTCCACGGATCCCAACGATTTCGCTCTCATTTTGGTTCCGGCCGACACAAAAGGGGTGGCTGTCGGCAGTCCCTATCAGAAGGCGGGAATGAGCGCTGACATGAACTCGGATATCTGGTTCGACGAAGTTCGGGTTCCCGGGCGGTACCGACTTCATGGGCCTGGCGACGATCTGAAATACTGGAAACGTGCCATCACAATGGGGAATATCGGCTCGGCCGCCATGTGCGTCGGAGTCATGAAAAGCGTCTATCAGATAGTCAAGAAGTTTACGTCTGAAAGATTCGTCGCCGGGAAGGCGCTCAAAGAGCACAGCATGGTCGCGGATATGCTGTGCGAGGTCGCCATACTGATTGAATCCACCTCCGCGTGGATGTGGCAGTACGCCAGAGAACTGGACCATCCCGAGATCTATGGATGGGAGCCCTGGGATGAGCGATTCGTGCTCAAGACGCGAGGTCTTGCACTCTATGCGAGCAACGCGGTGGAGCGTGCGTGCAGTCGGGCAATGGATTTCATGGGGTCTTATGGTTACGCAAGGGAGTTCGACATTGAGAAGCATTGGCGTGACCAGAAGGTTATCGGAATCTGGATGGGCGGCAAGGGGCTGAAAACTCTCGAAAACGCGCGCTACTGGTATGAACTGCAAACCCTTTGAAGGCGTTTCGGTGCTGCCGATCGCATAGAAAAAGGAGACCTGGAAATGGGAGTTCTGTATCCATCGCAGGAATGGTGTGACGAATGGAAGAGAGCTATTAACGCCAACCCTATGATCAAGGAACTGGGCAAGAGCTGGGGAGTGGGTTTTAACGGGAATCTCGTTTTCCAGATTCAGCCGGGGGCTGGTCTGGAGGACACAGCTTATGTGTTCCTGGCGGCGTCAGCGGGACAATGCACGGAATGCAGGATCGTTCAAGACCTCGCGGAAGTTGACTACGGCTTCTGCGTCACCGGCGACTATGCTGACTTCAAAGAAGTGGTCAAGGGCAACAAGGGGTTCATGGAGGGAGTCGTCAAAGGAGTCTTCAAAATCAAGGGAGACTCATTACGGTTGATGCGAAACGCTAGATTTGTCAAGGCAGTGGCGGACACCATCAGCAGTGTCGAAGCGCGGTACTTAGGGGAATAGCCTGCAGCCGACGGAACAAACAGATTGATTAATACCGATGCGCTTTCAGGCAGGTGACATTCTTGTTTTGGTGGGACAGGCATCTTGCCTGTCACGTTCGGACAGGCAAGATGCCTGTCCCACCAGCACTTGTCCGAGATAGTTGCCTGTTTGATTGCGCATTCGTATAACTGCGCTAGAGCGCCGGCATGACAACATATGAGATCGGTGCACGTTATGGCAAGAACGATCATCGTTGGCGGCGGTATTAACGGGTTGCTGCTCGGCGCCCTTTTGGCCCATGATGGCGATGAGGTCCTGCTGTTTGAAAAGAACCAAAGGCTCGGTGGTAGGGCCTTCCTTTATGAGCGGGATGGATTCACCTTCGATTTCGGTCTGCATCTGACGCGCTTCGGGCCGAGGAGCGCTGTCGCACGGATCATGAGACACATCGGGGTCTCAGTTCAGTATCACGCACTCGGAGCCTCGTACGTCATGGGAAGCGATGGCGTCATGAGACTGTTTCCCACTAGTCCCAGCGCCATATTCAGGAGTTCACTGTTCAGTCTTGCAGAAAAGTTGCGTATAGTTCGTCTTCTCCTCAAAATTAGAGGCGGTGCTTTCGATGACTTGATGGATACCCCGCTGGACGAATGGTTCAAGGAAAACAATATCAGTGGCGGCATCCGCCGGTATTTCGAACTCGTGAGCGCCTCGCTTATGGTGTGCCCATTCGTCGAGAAGACCTCGGCCGGCGAAATGTTTCGCAACGTTCGTGAGGCCCTTGTCACAGGCCATTCGGCGGAATACCCTGTAGGAGGATGGAAGCCCATCCACGAAGCGGCGGTCGCTCAAATGGGAAAAAGTGGCCGAGTCTTCTTGGGAAATAAGGTAGATCAGGTGATCGTTGCCGAGGAGAGAGCCACCGGTGTTATAGCCGGCGGCGTCACCTATCATGCGGATCGCGTGGTTGTGAACCTTCCGGTGCAAGAAATGTTCGACATCATTCCTGAGCGCAGCCTCGACCCGGACTACGTGCAGCGTTGCAAGACCCTCGTGCCGACTGCCGGCTTCTTCGTTGACATAGCTCTCGACAGGCGAATCAGCGACATCGATGGGCTCTTGTTCAGCTACAACCCGATGGCCTATGGACTGATCACCTCCAATGTGGAGCCGTCTCTGGCGCCGAGAAATCGTCAAATCCTGACCATGTACTACCCGACCGATCGAGAGGATGTCACCAATCCGGCAGTCGCCAAGACGCGCAAGAAAGAACTGTGGTCGGCCGTACGATCGTTCTTTCCTGATATCGACGCTCACATTATCTTCAAGCGGGAAACTGCGCTAACTATGGTAGACGGTGTCCAGTTGAGCGTGCAACAGACCGATCGCAAGCGACCGGGGTCGTCAGTTCCAGGGATAAGGGACTTGTACCTTGTCGGCGATTCGATCTCGGCCCCAGGAGCCGGCGGGGACGTAGGAAACAACTCTGTCATAGTCACTTACCGCGCTCTGACAAACCGTGAGGCGTAATCCAATGCGCTTTCAAGAGTACAATTCTGGAAGGCGGCTGGTATGCCTTCGAAGCGAAGTTAGGCTTGCCGTCCGAAGCGGAGAAGGCATCCGGCCGACTCATGGTTTTTTCCGGGCGTTGGTGTAAACGATTGAACATCCACTGTCCGTGAAACACAAACCGAGGGCACAGGAGAGTTCTTGCGACTGAGCTGCGAAGGAGCAACAATTCTATGGGCAAGTACCAGATAGATGCGGTCCCCGCGAATTGCGCCGGCTGCCTGCGCTGCGAGCTGGCCTGTTCGGACACGTACACTAGATCGTTCAACCCCTCGGCCGCGCGAATCCGGGTGGTGATGTCGGGCGAGGATTGCAGGATCGACTTCACCGAGGAATGCATCGAGTGCGGGATGTGCGCGGATCATTGTTTTTACGGCGCACTGTCCAAAACTGAGAAGGGTGGGGACGAACAATGAGCGCGGGTGGATTTGCAGGAAAGGTCCTGTGGGTTGACTTGACCAGAGGCGAAACAGCGCAGGTCCCTTTGGACATGTCTATGGTGGAAAGCTTTATCGGCGGACTGGGCATGTGCCTGAAGCTCTGCTACGACGCAATCGAACCAGGTTGTGACGCGCTTTCGCCGGGTAACCCCATTGTTCTCGGCGCGGGGCCGTTCGTCGGCACCAACCTGCCCTCTACATCTCGCGTGTACGCGGTTTCCAAGCTGCCTACCACCGGCACTATCGGTTGGTGCGGGGCAGGAGGATTCACTTTCGGAACCATGCTGAAGAACGCCGGATTTGACCACGTGGTTATCCGGGGTCGATCCGAGCGACCGGTTTACCTGTCGATTTCTGACGACGATGTGCGGCTTATCGACGCTGGTAGTCTGTGGGGCTCCACCGTCGAAGAAACAACGCATGCTCTGTGGCAGCAATATGGAACGCCGACGGGCGTACTGGCCATCGGCCAGGCGGGCGAAAACCTGGTCCCTTTTTCCATGGCGTTCGTTGACAGGATTTCCACGGTAGGCCGAGGCGGGTTCGGCGCGGTAATGGGCTCCAAGAATCTGAAAGCGGTTGTGGTCCAGGGAACGGGCGGGGTCAGAGTGGCTGACCGCAAGCGATATCGCGCCTTGAATACCGAACTGTGCGACAAGATTCAAGCGTGGCCGCACCTGAAGGAAGCTCAGGACTTTGGGATGATCAACGCCTTCTCCTTCGTTCCCAGGGACGATTTTCTCCGAATGAAAAAGCGACGGGCCGCCTGTATTTCTTGTCCGATCGGATGCAAGGACGTCGTCGAAATCCCCGACGGCCCGTTCAAAGGACTGGTGAAATGCACCAGTTCGGTAATCAACCTGTATACGCCGATGCTGTACGGGTTTAGGGACTATCGTGACTCGATCAAGTGCATGGCTACGATCGATGGATACGGGCTGGACATGTTCGAGTTCTTCGGCTTGATGGCTATGACCCAGCGATTGCTCGATCAGGGCACAATCCCTGCGCAGCTGGCCGAGCCTGAGATCAGACTCGATTCGCTGTATTCAATGGAAGCCTGGGCTCGAAAGATCAGCTTCGGTGAAGGCCTGGGAGAAGTGCTCGCTCGCGGTTTTCGCGGCATCATCGAAGAATATGGCGAGCATACCAAGAAAGTTGCACCCCCGCTCATCAAGGGAATGCACCCCTATGCCGGGCCTGGCTCGGCGATCGCCTGGCCTCTCTTTGGAACCATGGAACTAGGGCAGGTCCTTGACCCGCGAGGCCCGCACGTGGGCTCCGGTGGCTCACCCACCTATTTCGCCAAGAGGCCGCTGGACGTCTTCCCGAAACATCTGAAACGAATGGGAGTCCCTGCCGCAGCCATCGGGCGTATCATCAAGGGAGACGGCACGGAGGAAGCCGCGCGAGAACTCAATGTCGGCGCGCTTCTGCGATATTCACACGCATGGTTCACGACGTTGGGCTCCCTGGGGATTTGTGCCCGTGGTCATATCAACCGCTTTTACGACGCAGAGTTGTGCGCAAAGCTGTACGAAGCCGTAACCGGAATCCCGACCGATCTGCCCGCGTTGCGTCACAAGGTGGACCGAGTCTGGACGCTCTACCGTCTGGCGAATCTGCGAGAAGGTCTCGAACCCGGCAGACAGGAGTCGCCACCGGAGCAATGGTTTGGGGAGGCTGGATTCAAGCGTTATCTGAGCGGCGAACCTCTCACTCGTTCGGACGCGGACCGGATGATCGCAGACTATTACCGGGAGTGGGGTTGGGACCCCGACACAGGTGTTCCCACTGCGCAGGAACTGGAACGGCTGGGGCTGGCCAGCCCATGACTTGGATTGGGGGAAACTGGTAGATCGATTCAGAAATACGTTTACGTTGTTGTCAACGACAGGCTTGGATAGGGGCGGGTCTGAGACCCGCCCCTACGAGGCATTTCGCGTCGTTCAGTGCCGCACCTTCCCAAGATGTTCGTAGGATGGTAATTGTCAATCGATCTACTAGCGCCAAACTCGGCTTTCAACGATTTTATCCGAACGTAACCCTTCCGTCATTCCTGCGAAGGCAGTCCCGCGTTCCGCGCGGGACAGCTGCTTTTCTGGGTTCCCGCCTTCGCGGGAACGACATGCGCCTTTTGAGATTACTCGGATGTGGGACAAACGGACATTGTTTTCGGCCACCACCATGTTTGGCGGCGGCGAGCCTCCGTGCCCTTAATCATTCGCTTACGTGGGGCCAGAGGCCTCGCGGACATGTCATTGCGACCCCGGACTTGATCCGGGGGAAGCAATCTCCCACGGTTGACCACAGGAGATTGCTTCGTCGTTGCACTCCTCGCAATGACACGGTGGACTGCGCGCCCGCAGGAAACTGAATACATACATCCTGACATATTTTTTGCTTGACATAGGGGGGCGCCCTGTTCACAATAGAGATCATTAGTTCCCTCCAGAGAACGAGGCTGTCATGCCCAGCCCTGCCAAATCAGCTTCTGCCCGCGTGCCGGCGGTCGATAAGTGCTTCGCCATCCTGCAGCTTCTCGCCGGTTCCAAGCAGCCTCTCGGTGTCAGTGAAATCTCTCGTCTGCTGAAGCTGAACAAGAGTACTGTCTTCAACTTGCTCCACACGCTCGTCGACCTCAATGTGCTGGAACATCGGCGCGATGGGAAATTCGGCTTCGGCACGCAGCTCTACCTTCTTGGACGGGCTGCGGGCGCACAGGCAGATCTTATCGCGACAATCCGCCCGTATCTCGAAGAGATCAGCCGGAACTCGAATTTCACGGCCTTTCTCGGCATTCGATCGGGCATGAAAGCGCTTATCGTTGACAAGGCGGACGCGGCCGTGGACATTCGGGTCTCCTCGGATGTCGGAATGCGGATGCCGCTTTTGGCTGGGGCCTACGGGCAGGCCCTCTTGTCCCAGCTTCCCGACGCCGAACTTGATCAAGTGCTGGCCGCCGAAGAGTTGGTGAAATTCACACCCCAAACCTGCGTTGATAAGACTCAGTTCAAGAAAGCGATACTTGAAGTACGTAAGAACCGCGTAGCTATCGACATTGAAGAATACCTCTTAGGTCTTGTGGCCGTAGCCGTACCTTTGAACACATACAGGCGAGGCCTCCAAGCAGCCATCTGGGCAGTAGGACTCACTCGGTATGCAACCGATGGACTGATTGCCAAACTCTCCGGGCGCTTGAAGCAGATCGCCGAAGAGCTGGACGCGCGGTTTTCCACTTTGTGACCGAGATTCGTTGCGCGGGTGAGCAGTGCAATGACAGGTGTCGTGTGCTTCTCGAATGTCGAGATAGATCCGGGAGGATGCTCGTCTGGAGCGATCCCGGGGCGCTCCCCCACCAAGTCTCGCCGCTAGGTGGTCACGGAGATCAACAGGTCAGTATGAAGTCGATTCCAACCAAGGACTCGTACAAATGAGCGGTCAAACAAATGACATTTGCACTGTCCAAAATCCCCCCTGTCCCCCCTTTACGAAAGGGGGGGACCCGCATTCCCCCTTTTGTTAAAGGGGGGTTAGGGGGGGATTTTCTTGCACGGAATCGGGGGCCTTTGAGCTGTGCCGTTGTCACTTACGTGATGGCGCTCCGGTATCAGGGGAGAGAGGAGTTGGCGTAATGGCGGCTCGTGTTGGAAAGTATTGGAATCCTTACGTGGAGACTTTGTCGAGGAAGGAAATACGGGCGATTCAGCTCAAACGTTTTCGCGATCTCTTGGCCTACGCAAAATCTCGATGCGCTTTCTATGGCGAGAAGTATCAGAGCATCGAACCCGCGGATATCAAGAGCATCGAAGATGTCCGAAGGCTTCCCCTCGTAGATAAGGAAGATCTGAGGAAAGCACAGGACGGAAAAGACCCGTTTCCGTTCGGCGACATTCTTGGCGTCCCGCCTGAGGACGTCACCACATTTCGTCAGACCTCAGGCACGACCGGCAAACCGGTATACGTGCCGGAGAGCTGGGAAAGCTGGCAGTGGCGTGTGGAAGTGTGGTGCCACATTCTCTGGATGGCCGGTTTCAGGCCGACAGACCGCGTTTTCATCCCCTTTGGATACAACGTATATGTCGCCTTCTGGGAGGGGCACTTCGCAGCCGAAAAGCTGGGCTGCATGGTCGTGCCGGGCGGTGCTCTCGACACAAAAGGCCGCATCAACAAGATCATTGAGGTGAAGGCAACAGGATTACTCAACACTCCCACATACGGTCTTCACATGGCTGAAGAGGCCGAAAAGATGGGCATTAAGCCGTCGGCCCTCGGCATCAAGCGAATGGAATGCGCGGGAGAGCCATTACCGCCGGCGACACGGAACAAGCTCGAGGAGGCATGGGGAGCTGAAGTCTACGACCACATCGGCGGAACGGAACCCTGTGCGTGGGCCGCCATGTGCGGAGAACGCAGCGGACTCCACATTATGGAACCTTTCTTCCTCGTTGAAATCCTCGACTTGGAAACCGCGAGCCGGGAAGTTGCGCCGGGCGAGCTTGGAGTCGCGGTAGTTACTCCGCTCGGCAGACGTTCCTTCCCGCTGGTGCGATTCAATACCAAGGACGTCGTCAGAAAAGGAACGGATGGATGTGCGTGCGGCCGAACTTCCATGAAGATCGAGGAGGTCAGCGGCAGGGCCGACCATCTGACGAAAGTTCGCGGGGTCCTGTTTACGCCGGTATCAGTCGAAGAACTGGTGCGAGCCGAATTTCCGGAGATAGTCGAATATGAAATCGTGGTCCAAAAAGAAGGGATCATGGATGAAATCTCCCTGCGGGTTGAGCCGAAAGTAGAAATGGCCGCGTCGGCTCTCAAAGACGTGGCACATAGACTCGGCGAGAGATTGAAAATCAAGACGAACCTGCGATTCAAGATCCAGCCTGTGTCGTTAGGGGAATTGCCGAGGTATACGCTCAAGTCAAAGCGCTTTAAAGATCTCAGGTAAAAAAGAGGAGCAGGGCGTCATGGACCAAGGAAATCTCGAGAATCTGCGAAAGATCAAAGAGAAGATAGACGGCATCGAGACATATGCTCAACAGTTGCGGAGCTTGGGTGAAGGAGTGCCTGCCGTGGAGACGAATGCGAGGTGCATACTGACATCCGTCTATCTCCTGAAGTTCGGCATTTCGGACATACTTGACGTGAACGAAGCTGGAACACAAATTTCTCCACCGAAAGGAGGGACACTGTGAGGCTGCCAAAATTCGACTATAGGAGCCCGAATAGCATCCAAGAGGCTTCTGCGATCTTGCTGGAGGAACCTTCCGCACGAGTCCTGGCGGGCGGAACCGACCTCTTGGTCAACATGAAACACAAGGTGGAAACGCCTGCCGTCATCGTCAGCCTCGCTGCTGTACCCGATCGGAATTACGTTAAGAAGGCGGATGGCGCTGTCAGGATCGGAGCGCTTACTCCTCTCAAACGGGTATATACCGATTCATTTGTAGCGCAGAAGCTGCCCGCTCTCGCTATTGCGGCATCTTCGGTGGGGTCGTACCACCATCAGACGATGGGCACCCTTGGCGGCAATCTGTGTCAGCAGACCCGCTGCAAGTTTTTCAACCAATCCAAGTGGTGGCGGAATTCCAGGCCGATTTGTTTCAAAGCCGGTGGTGAAATGTGCCACGTCGCGAAGAAAGAGCATGTGTGCTATTCGACTTATTGCGGCGATGTAGCACCGGCCCTCCTGGTACTGAAAGCAGAAGTCGTCTTAACAGGAAAGGCAGGCGTGCGGCAGGTCCCGCTCGAAAGCATTTATTCCGGAGAGGGCAAAACGCCGCTGACTCTGCAACAGGGTGAGCTCCTTACAGAGATTGTTATTCCCGAACAGGCTGCGGACGGGTTTTCCACATATAGGAAATTCGCAAATAGGGGGAGCATCGATTTCCCGATCGTCGGAGCGGCCTTCTGGACGTCGAAGAAGACCGGAGAATCAAGAATCGGCTTTACCGCCGTTGATCGCAAGCCGCTGAGAGCGCTCCAGCTTGAGGATTTCATGAAGGGTAAACAACTCGGCAGCGAAGTAATTGAAGCGGTCGACGGTTTGGTTGCCAAAGAAGCAAGGCTGATGTTGTCGTCAATCGATTCGCTTTCGCAGAAGAGGCAACTGATGGGACAGTTGGTCAAGAAGGCAATCGGGGAAGCTATGGGAGGTCGGTGAAGTGAAGAAAGTACTCGCGCTCAAGGTTAACGGAGACACCCACGAGGTGCTTATTTCGCCGAATATGACTCTACTTGAAGTCCTGAGGGACAAACTCGGACTTATGGGAACAAAGCGAGGATGCGATCTCGGTGCGTGCGGTGCGTGCACGGTACTGGTGGACGGCGAGGCTTACCTTTCATGCATAATGCTCGCAATGGACGCTGCGGGAAGAGAAGTCACGACCATCGAAGGATTGAGTGGGAACGGTCAGCTCCATCCGATCCAAAAGTCATTTGTCGATGTTGGCGGATTGCAGTGCGGCTTCTGCACCCCCGGCATAGTGATGACGGCCAAAGCCATACTTGATGAGGAGCCCAAGCCCACTGAAGAGAGCATCAAGAAGAAGATGGCGGGCAACCTCTGCCGCTGCACCGGTTACAAAAAGGTCGTGGAAGCTGTCATGGATGCAGCCGGCGTGAAGGGAGGTCTGAAGTAAATGGAAAAGGAATTCACCGTTGTGGGCCATCGAGTGCCCATGATAGATGCCGCGGCCAAGGTGACGGGATCCGCGCAATTTACGGATGATCTCGTGTTTCCCGGTATGCTCTATGGAAAGGTCCTGAGAAGCCCCCTTCCCCACGCGAAGATACTGAATATTGACGTGTCTAAAGCAGCAAGCCTGCCCGGCGTCAAGGGAGTCGTGACCGGTGCGGAAATCCCGGATCGACGGTACGGGATAGTTCCCAAGGCAAGGGACGAGTACGCCCTCGCTAAGGGGAAGGTCCGGTACATCGGCGACGAAGTGGCCGCTGTCTGCGCCATCGACCCCGAGATTGCCGAAGAAGCTATAGACCTCATCAAGGTCGACTACGAGGAACTCCCCGCGGTGTTCGACCCGAGAGAAGCCATTAAAGAGGGTGCGCCGATCATACACGAGGGAGTAGCCAACAACACATCCTTCGCCATACGCAAGGAATTCGGCGACGTCGCAAAAGCGTTTGCTGAGAGCGCCCTGGTATCTGAAGACACTTTCTATTCTCAGGCAGTGAATCACGCGCCGATGGAGCCGCACGCTGCGGTCGCCCAATACGATCCCGTCCGTGGACAGGTGGTGTTGTGGTCGAGCACGCAGATACCGTTCTTTCTGAGACGAAATCTATCTGCCACACTCCAGATACCAGAAAGCAAAGTCCGGGTGATCAAGCCTAAAGTCGGCGGAGGGTTCGGCCAGAAAATCGATATGTTCGCAAAAGACTTCTGTGCAGCGTGGTTCGCGATGAAGACCGGCCGAGCGGTAAAATTCGTGTACGAGCGCGACGAAGTCTTCATTGCAACCCGCCAGCGGCATCCGATGTACCTGACGGTGAAGACCGGAATGGCCAAAGATGGCAAGATCTTGGCACAGCAGTTCCTGGCACATGCGGACGGCGGTGCGTACAACAGTACTGCGCCCACGATGATGGCCCTCTCCTGCTTCTTCCTCATGGTTCCGTACCATGTGCCTAATCTGCTCTATGAGGGCTACCACGTGTATACCAACAAGCCCGTCGGCGGCGCTATGCGCGGGCATGGCATTCCTCAGGCGCGTTTCGCGGTGGAACGCCAAATCGACATGATGGCCGGACGGTTGAATCTGGATCCTGCCGAAGTCCGGTTCAAGAACAGCATCAAAGCGGGGGAGCCGCATCCTGGCGGATTCGTGATCAAGACCTGCGGATTTGCCGACAGTGTCCAAGAGGCGGCTAAGGCGATAGGCTGGCAGGAAAAACGCGGGAAGCTCCCCTTTGGACGGGGCGTCGGCATGGGTGGCGCTTCGTTCCCCAGCGGGGTGACCAACATGAGCCACATTAGTTCCGGCGCAGTGGTCCAAGTCGGCCAGGACGGCGGTGTGAACGTGCTCACCGGCGCGGCGGACATCGGTCAAGGCGCGGAGACCGTCATCGCGCAGATCGTCGCCGAGGAACTCGGTGTTCCATTCGATATCGTCAGAGTGACCGCCGCTGATACGGGAACCACACCTCTCGATCCAGGGACCTTCGGAAGCGGCGTGACGGTGCGAGCCGGCAATGCTGCCCGCATAGCCGCTGAATCGGTGAGAAAGAAACTGTTCGAGTGCATCGCGGATGAAATGGAGGCCAACCCGGAGGACCTGATTGCCGCGGATGGGAAAATATTCGTCAAAGGGTCTCCCGACATCAACGTTCTATTTACCAAGGCCCTGAAGATGTATCAATATCGGGACCTGCCGATGCCTCTTGTAGGCAGAGCGTCCTGGATGGCCGACACGAAAGAGCCGACCACCTTATTCAACGAACCGGGAAACTTCTCCCCGAACTACTCTTTCATGACACAGGCCGCGGAAGTAGAAGTGGACCTCGACACCGGAAAAGTCAAAGTGGTCAAAATGGTGACTGCCCACGACTGCGGCCGTCCCATCAATCCCATGCTGGTTGAAGGACAGCTTGAAGGCTCCATCGCCGGCGGTATGGGGCAAGCTCTCTATGAGGATGTCATCGTCGACAAGGGCCAGGTGATGAATCCTTCCTTCCTCGATTACGGCTTTCCTACCGCGATGGAAATGCCTGAAATGGAGTCCATCGACATCGAAACCGACGACCCGGTGGGCCCGTTCGGTGCGAAAGAGGCCGGCGAAGGCACGCAGCTTTCACCGGCTCCTGCTATCGTCAACGCGATTTATGACGCCATAGGCGTGGAGTTCAATGAACTTCCGGTGACACCCGAGAAAGTCCTCAAAGCTTTGGCCGAGAAGAAGAAGCAGGGGGTGTAGTAACCCTTAATGGAGTAGGATTGACTTACCCTGTCGCGAGCGACAGGTTTATGTAGGGGCGGGTCTGAGACCCGCCCCCTAACCATTTACGTACGCGAGGTCACAGAGCCGGACGGCGATGTCATTGCGAGCGTAGCGAAGCAATCTCCCGCGCTTGACCACAGGAGATTGCTTCGTCGTTGCACTCCTCGCAATGACACGGTGGACCGCTCGCCCGCAGGATACTGAATGCTCACCGCCCCCAGCATTGATGACGTATTATCTCAGGGGCTGGCTAGAATAGGTAGCTTCATACCCGCCTCGATGCCAACTCCCCCAGCGTCCACACCGCCCGCTCGATCTTCTCCGACCAGAATCCTGCATTCAGACGCACGCAGTTCCGGTACTTGCCTTTGGCTGAGAATATCGGTCCTGGAGCGATCGTGATCCCCGCGTTCAATGCCTCTTCATACAGCTTCAGTGAATCTATGGAATTGGGAAGCTCAACCCACAGCACGTACCCGCCGGACGGACGCGTCACCCGAGTCCCGTCCGGAAAGCTCTTGGCTACAGCCTGCGCCATCGAGGTGGTCTGCTGCCGGTAAATCCTCCGCACCTTTCGGAGGTAGTGATCGTACCCGCCGTTCGCTAGAAACTCGGCGATGGCCAGTTGGGTCGGTGTCGCGGTGGCTATATTGCTCACGACCTTGAGCCGCTCAACTTGGCCCTGAAACCGTCCCGGTGCAATCCATCCCACGCGATAACCGGGAGCGATGGTCTTGGAAAAAGACGAGCAAAGTAGCACCATTCCTTCCGTATCAAATGCCTTTGCCACAACGGGCCGCTCGTCATCGTACGAAAGGTCGCCGTAAATGTCGTCTTCAATGAGTGGGATGCCATGATCCCGGAGGAGCTCCACGAGGTTCTTCTTGTCTTCCTCAAGCATACAGCTCCCAAGTGGGTTACTGAAGTTGGAAACCACAATGCATGCGCTAATACTATTGTGTTCGATAGCGTACCGAAGCGTATCCAGATTTATCCCGCGATTCGGACAGGACGGAATCTCGAGCGCGTGCAGGCCGAGCATTTCGATCGTCTGCAGGAAGCCGTAAAAGGTCGGTGATTCGACAGCTACGGTGTCACCGGAGCGGCAGATCGCACGCAGGCAAAGATTGACCGCTTCCATACCGCCCTGGGTGGTGACGAAATCATCCGGAGTCAAGAAGCAGCCCGCCGTCACAGCGCGCCTGGCGATCTGCATCCGCAGCGCCTTGTGCCCCGGTAGAAGATCATAGATCACGCTTTGTCGCTTCTGGCGTCCCAGGACGGATCGAAAAGCGCGCGTGAGTTTGTCGACCGGAAGCAACTCGGGATTGGGTATCGCCGCACCCAACGGCACGAGGTCTCTGTTGCGCGGGTCGCCGCAGAGCATGGTGCTGATGCTCCCTATACTCAGAGGTGTGGGAACCACCGCGGGCGACGGGAGCTCCATGACCGGAGTGCCGGCTGCGTTCGGCAGACGAATGCGGACATAGTATCCGGACTGCGGCCGCGCCTCAATGAGGCCTTCATCCTCCAAGACGCCGTAGGCTGTCAGGACCGTGGATAGGCTTACTCCCATCTGACGGCTCAACCCTCTGACCGACGGGATCCGCTCACCGGGTCGGAAGGTCCCCTCGTCGATGAGACGGGTAATGCGAGTGGCAACCTCCTGATAGAGAGTGCTCTTTCCGGACTGCATTTGCGGAGTCATTTCCGACACGATGCCTTCCTCCCGTTGCGACAAGACGTCAAGTACAGTTCATCGTTCTTAGGGCCGGTACATCATCAAAGATAGCACAAGTGTTATGGTTACAAAAGTGAAATCCTGCATCTGTTGGCTCGTTTCCATACACTTATAATCGGACAAGCTGCCGAGTCGAATCGACGAATCTGCCAGGTCGATTCTTCCGGTGATCATGCGACACATCGGGAGACAAGCAATGATGAGAGCGACGTCATGTATTTCCATCGCGTGTGTGATGTTGGCAACTCCTGTGCTCGCGTTGGACTCCATTAATTCGGATGAAGCAAGCGTTGCCGCAAATTTGGCTTTGCGCCGTCTTGACGCTCGGAATGCTGCGATTATTTGCGACATTTCCCAGGAACACAGTATTGAATTGACTGCATGCTTCAGGAAGGTGTTCGCTCAATCGGGCGGTAGAATAGTGGCGGAAACGAGATGTCGTGCCGGTGAACGTGATTTCATCGGACAGATAATCCGGATGAAGAAAGCAAAGCCGGACGTCATCTACGCACCCACCGGCTGCATCGAATGTGCCCTGTTCGTCCGGCAGGCTCGGGAATCCGGCCTGAATACTCCCATCATTGCCGGCAGCGCAGCACGCTCGTCCGAACTTAGAGACTTTGGCGGCAAGTCGGTCGAGGGCGTGATTTGCACCGCAGGAAACATTGAAGGCATCAGCGGAAAGTTGAGGATACGGAATGTCGGAAATGATCAGAGACCGGTAGTTGTCTGCGTGGTGAGGAACGGGCAATTGGTCCCGTTCACGGATTGATGCTTGCTTCCATTGTCTGGGAATTTTGTGCCCAATCCGATTGCTCTGCGGTATAAAGGTAGATGTCACTTGTTTGAACGCCCATTGGTGTAACGTGACACGGAGGCAAGCATGGAAATCAGACGAGTCGGCGTGGTGGGCATGGGAACTATGGGAGCACAGATCGGTATAGTTTGCGCTAAGGCCGGGTTCGAGACGTCTATGGTGGACGCCTCGGAACAGGCTGTGGAGCGAGGACTCAAGACCATCGAGTCTTTTTTGAGACAACAAGAAAAGAAAGGCAAATTGGGCTCTGGCGAAACCGAGCAAATACTCTCCCGCGTGTCTTCCGGCACAGACATGGAAAAGGCCTTATCCGATGCTGACTTCGTCGTAGAGGCGGTTTTCGAGGACATCCAAGTGAAGAAGCAGGTCTTCGAAAAACTGGACAGAGTGACCCCGGAGAAGACTATACTCGCGACTAATACATCCACTCTGTGGGTGACAGAGATCGCAGCCGCGACCGGTCGGCCGACCAAATGCATTGGAACACATTTTCTTATTCCCGCGGCTCTGACGCCGCTTGTGGAGGTCGTCCGGGGAACCGAAACCTCCGATGACACTCACGATACGGTAACTGCATTCCTTCGCCAATGTGGCAAGGAAACCGTGACAGTAGCGGATTCGCCGGGTTTTGTTATCAATCGGCTCTATTTGCCGCTTGTGAATGAAGCGTTTTTCGCGCTGGAAACCGGTCTTGCTACCGGTGAAGAAATTGACAGAAGCTGCACAAGAGGATTGGCTTTTCCATTGGGTCCCCTGGCCGCGGCAGATGCATTCGGGTTGGATATACTGCTCGATTGTATGACGACATTCCACAGGGAACTTGGCGATAAGTACCGGCCGGCTCCTTTGCTGGTCAAGCTGGTCAAGGCGGGACGTCTCGGCAGAAAGACAGGCCGTGGAGTGTATGAATATCGTACATGAGACCGATGTGCGAACTGTTGCGAAGGCGAGAGTATTCAGGACGCAACTGAGCGGATGCTGAGTAGTAGCCATTTTCTTTGAAAGAAATGGGACATTTGTTTTGGCGAACACTATACTTGTAATAGCCGAAGTGCCTACACGTGTAATCTCAAATTCACTCTGCTATTGAAACGAACATCCCCACCTCATAATCCACTGCCAGAGCGAAATCCGCTCAAAAAACTTGACATCGCCCTACCGGCAAAGTAGCCCACTTGGGCAAGCTGTTGGAACCAGGTTTGACGTTTATATGCCCCAGACGCTCTGTATTGCGTCTGGTAAAGGGAGGTTAGGCATGAGAAGGATCGTGTGTCTACTCGCAGGGCTGTTTTTGGTTGCGGGCTCGCCGCTGGGCTTGGCTGCACAAGGTCTCGTGGACGGCGCCGGTTTTCCCGGAGGATCGCTCCTTGCATCAATTCCGGGGTTCGGCTCATTGGATGTCGGTAGAATGCAGCTGATTCCAAGTATCCGCGTGGGGTACCAGAGAATCGGACTAAATTTCAATCTTCCCGTACCCGCCCCCTTTAACTACGCTAATGCCGGTGACGGGTCCGCGCCTATTGACCTTCAGCTCACGGACGCAAATGTGTGGGTAGGGGCCGTGAGCTTAGAAGGCCGCGTGTCGCCCAACCTGTCATTCTTTTTGAAGGCCGAAGCCAACGCGAAGCGCAACGCCGGCACGGTTACGAGCGACGAACCGTCTCACCACAATGTTGTAGGGTTCGCTCCGCGATCGGCAACTCCTTATCAATGGACTGCGTCCCAGCTGGAATGGTGGGCAGTCGAGGCCGGCGCAACGTATGCGATCGCGAATAACATTGCCATTGTTGGCGGGCTCAGACGCGAGCACCTGTCATTCGGGCTCAGGGACCCGCGGACCGCGGCAGGCGCGCCCGCCAATTATCAAGAAACCATCAACGGCATTCAACTGTTCACGATTGAAAGCCTGGCAGATTTCAGGCTCAAGCTTTGGGTTCCTTATATCGGTGTCCAGTTGAGCGGGCAAAGCTACAGGGCAAGACTCAACTGGAGCCCGTTTCTCGGTGCGGCAGTGAAACTCCCGGATCAATTCATCATCAACAATTTCGTTGTGGTTTCTCCGACAATTACTGTCCTTTACGATTTTCAATGGAAGTACTCCATGTCTCGCATAGGCACTCTATTGGAGGGGGATTTCGAGTACGATCTGAAATTCAGTCCGGACGTCGCAGTCAAGGTGTGGGCAAAGGGGAGCTGGCTCAAGGTGCAAGGCTCTGGCAATATGGACGAACTCGTCGACTATATCGATGTAGTCGCGAATGTCCCGCCGAGTGTAGCTAGACTCAGGGCCTCAGGCTCAAGCAGCGCAACTGCCACATTGACGCAATACGTTACTGCGGTCGGCCTTTCCGCGGAATTGGCATTCTGAGACAAAACAGGCCGGGAGCGGATTCCCGGCCTGTTTCACCATCGCCATTCTTCGGTTTTTCATTTGTGTCCTCGACCCGCCATTCACGCGCTTTCACTCGGTCCACTCGGGCACACCGCACAGAGGCACTCCAATTCGTCGGGGCTCACCAATCCCCTCTTTACGGCTTCCCGATTGGCGATCAGCATGGCGATTTCGTCCCGACATACCTTGGCGACAGCAGGGGCCCCTTCGCGTGCGCACGTGGACAGCGCATCGATGCGGGCATCGCATATGTCGATCATCGCGGCCGTTTGGCTTTCGTATTCAGATTGTGCGCTCAACTTCCTCGCTCCTTTCTTGGGACCAGGCAGCTGCCCGAATCTCTTGGGCGAATTTCGGCTGGTTGCTCACCACACGCCGTCTCAGCCATCTGTCAATGTCATACCTAAAGTAATGCAACAAATAGCCGCAGACCAGCCCCCAACGCAACGCCCAAGACAAGTCTTCAAATTCACCGATGAAAATCTGTCTTTGATGGCCCGCGTGAGAACCCATATCATCGGCGGCGCAACATCGTTATACAACAGGTAATGGTTCACCGGGACATCGAGTTGCACCGGCGGGTATCGGTCCGTGAAGAGCCCCCATGCCCCTGCCCCTTCCCCAAGTATGGAGAAGGGAAGCGTTGGAAGCCCCCTCTCCATCCTTGGAGAGGGGGTCGGGGGTGAGGGCGGCCGCCCACCAGCGAACGTTTACTACAATAGCATCTCTCGCCGCGTGGTTTCCTGAACATGCGGAAAATCAGTCGAAATATCTTGACATTACATCCCACAAAAAGTAGCATGTCATCCTCAATTGATAGGTTTAGGTCTGTCTTCCGGTCGCTGTTTTAAGCGCCTGGTGAACGGAGGGTGGGTATGACAAGGGTCATGTGTCTATTCGTAGGGCTCCTTCTGCTTATTGCCTCGCCTTGTTTCGTGGCGGCTCAGGGTTTCGGGGGGGGCGGCGGGTTTCCGGGCGGATCGCTCTTCGCATCGGTTCCGGGGCTTGGCTCAATCGATGTGGGTGGTATGAGGCTGATGCCCAATGTGCGAGTCGGGTACCAAAAGATCGGACTGAATTTCAACCTCCCCGTACCCAGTGGCATAGCGTTTTTTGGCGACAATTCCGCGCCCATCGATCTTCAACTCACGGACGCGAACGTGTGGGTGGGGGCCGTGAGTCTGGAGGGCCGCGTGTCGCCTCGTCTCTCGCTCTTTCTGAATGGCGAAGCCAATGCGAAGCGGAATTCCGGCGCCATCACGAACGAAGAGCCGCTTCAGCATATCTCGGGGCTGGTTCCGTCTCAATGGACTGCCTCGCAGTTGGAATGGTGGTCGATCGGTGTGGGCGGCACGTACGCTATTTCGAATGACATTGCCATTGTCGGTGGGCTGAGACGCGAACATCTGTCTTTCGGGCTCACAGACCCGCGAGACGCGGCGGGGGTGCCGATCAATACTCAACTATCCGTGCCGGGCATCGTTTTGCTTACACTTGAAAACGCAGCAGACTTTCAACTCAAGCTGTGGGTACCTTATGTCGGCATTCAGTTCAGTGGGCAAAGCTATAGAGCCAGACTGAATTGGAGTCCGTTTCTGGGCGCGTCCGTGAAACTTCCCGATCAACTCATTCAAAACATCTTCGTCTTTGTTGCTCCGGGAGTGACCGTCCTGCAGGATTTTGAGTGGAAGTACTCGATGAATCGCACCGGCACTCTGCTGGAAGGGGACTTCGAGTACGACCTGCGATTCAGTGCGAATGCCGCAGTCAAGCTATGGGCTAAAGGAAGCTGGCTGCAAGTGAGAGGCTCCGGCAACTTGGACCAGATAGTCGACCAGTTTATTGCGATCGGCGGAGTTCCTATTCCCATACCGCAAGCCTCAGGATCAAGCAGCGACACTGCCACCTTGGCGCGATACGTCACCGCCGCCGGCCTTGCCGCGGAGCTGGCCTTCTGATATGAATAAGGCCGGTAGAGCAACACCGGCCTGACCCATTCCCCCCCGCTCTTCAACCCTTTATTTTCCTGGCCCACGCGTGCCGACCGACCCACCGTGTCTCAACGGGGGAGCCGCCATCGGAACAAATTCAGGCCGGTGGATCACTTGGTTGTCGAGAACCACTCGATCAGGCACCGTACGATTGATGTCGGGAGCCGAAAGAAGTGCGAAGAATAACGGCGGGCCGTTTTGTTGTTGACGTGAACCGTATCGGACTTCGCCGCCGCTTTCCGACGCAACTTCGATTATCACATGTATGTCGGAATCAGGCACGATGCTTCGAATTGCGCGGATCATGATATCCCAAGGAATTACTTCGGCTGCGTAAAGCAGCAATTGTTGCCCGCGAGCATCCGCCGCGCTGCCGTTGACGCGATGGACGGCAAACTCCGCTGACGGCTTGGAAACAGCCTGGATCGGCGGAGACCCGAAGTTTGCGACGACGATCGGAGTCTCATTGAGGCTCTGTGCTTGACCAAAGGCAGCCACAGGTGCAGCCAAAAGAAAAAGTGCCACTATTATTGAAAGAACATGCGGTTTCATCGTCACTACCTCCACAATTGCGTGCATTGCCTGACACTCGAATAAACGATAAGTATGAGGTTTAACAAATTCGGTGTCACGTTGCCGGGTCGGATCGCTGCTGCCGCCCAGCGCTTTCAGTAATGCCGGGCTCTGAACGACTCATTGACCCAAGGATCGGGAGAAGAGGCTTGTTACCATTTGCATCGCTGAAGAGTGCTACTGAGAAAAGCCATGCGCTACGACTAAACTTTGCAAGCAATTAACGTCGGTAAACGCGTTTACCGGGCGCTGCCGGTATTATTCCAGCCTTTCACACTCAACAGCTTTGTTCCTCGACTCCCTGAAAAGCTTTCCTCCCCCACTGCAAGACCCCGCGCGTAGATCTCTTTCTCACCCTCGTCTGGAGAGCTACACAATTAGGATGGATTGCCCCATGCCCCAGAGGTCTGTTTGCTTCGTGAATTCTTAGTTCCATGTTTGCCTAATCGATCGGCGATGCAATCTTCGATCGTTCGCGGTGAAACACGTTCCCGAATCGCGACCAGGATGCCTTCACCCGCGAGCAAATCGCTCGCCTGCGGCTCCGAAACGAAGTTGCCGAAATACTTTGTATAAGGGTGATCCGGTCCCATCAAAGCGGCCACGCATTGGGATGCAGCCATCTTCCATTCACGAAAAGCGCGCGGATCAAATTCAGATTCAATCACTTCCCACCCTGCTTCGATGAGGCTGTCAATTCTACTTTCAACTGCCATACTTACCTCCTCTCGAATCCTCCCGACCTGGTGCAGTACTATTTGGCCGGGAGGTCAACCGCGCCGTCGGGGCGCTCTATTCGTACCATTCATCACGGAACTCGTTTTGAATAGCCGGAACGACCGAAAACCTTCTTGGTACGCACCGTCAGCCCCCTCATGACGGCCGGCGCCCAAGAGCTCTCTCCGCACAGCACTTGACCCCAATCGCTCCGAGCCTTCCAGTGCAACGCGAATGACTCGGAGGTCCGATGATGCCCGCCTGTCAAACGAAGTCGCTGTCCACGGATCCAACCGAATTGTTCCTGACCCCGACAGAAGTTCTTATTGGGCGTACCAACTACTTATGCAATCCACGTGCCATGACTGGAACAAAGTTCCGCAAGAAACGGTTTTAGTTGAAACATCAAACACCTATACCCACGCGAAGAAGTGCCGGCAATCCTTCGGCTGTCGTCGTGTCGGGAGCCTCGACCCGTCCAACAATCGGACAGCGTTCTCCACCCGCTTGCTTTGACTGATCATTTCACCATGGGTGATCGTCGTATTTTCGGACGGCCACCCTGCCATGTCCGAAATCCGGACTTCGGACCTAGCGCCGATTGCGTTCCGCGCGCCCGGCCGCGCGTCCTTCAAGGTAATCGCTCAATATTCCATCAATTATTTGAATTGCGGCAGTACATTTCACCCCGCCCTCCCCATGGGCGTTAAAATACGCAACCGCTTCATTCCAATCATCCCCCCTCACCCTGCCCTCTCCCGCTAGGGGAGAGGGTTTCGAGCCCCTCTCCCTTGACGGGAGGGGGAAGGGGTAGGGTGATAACACGTTGAAATCACTGAGGCGGTCCCGTTACCTTAACGCCTATGCCCCGGGTCCCACCCCTTTCCGACGGGTTCGACAGATTCTCACCGGTCTTTACACTTCGCAAAGGTTCCTGACACTCGCATGCGGTCGGGATTGCGCCACAACTCGTTGCTGCCCGCGGCTTTGCCCGCACATTAGCTCCTGTCTGTCAGATCGCGCCACGATTTCCGTATATACGAATGGAGGTCGTCATTTGAAGAATACCGGCAACCCCGCGTTCCGCGCGGGGCGGCGCTACGGGCTTCTTCTTGCTTCTGTAACACATCGAGGGCAAGAGCTTTCATTAACGACATCAATATGTTACAATGCCGATCGTCGTTACGAGGGAACCAAATTGCCTTGCCACGGTCTCGGCGCGGTATTAGTTTAAATAAAGGGCTGATCTTATTGTGTCAGCCAATGAAAAGGAGCGAACGTGATTCATCGAAGCTCTCTTGACTCTTATCATTATATCACCACACGCCGGACGCGCTCGGAGATCGAGCGCGGTTCGGTTTGTTCTCAAATCCCACTCCGAGGAGCGAGAATTATGAGACAAGAGAATCCGACTACAAAGAGCTTAATCGCGGCGGTTGCCGTGGCCATAATATTAGGCATTGGATGGCTTTTCCTTCAGCCTACGCCTGTCTCGGCAGCTGTAACGACCGCCGCGGTCGTGAGCGCGATCGAAGGCAAGGCGGCGGTTACAGGGAAAGAGCCCGGAGAGCAGGTACCGCTGGAACAGGGGATTAGAGTCGAGCCCTGGCAAACCGTCAGCACTGAGGATAAGGGAAAAGTGATGCTCCGGTGGGAGCACGGCCTCGTCGGCTCCTTGGGTGGATTTTCCTCCGCCCTCCTGGCGTCTATGTCAGATCGGGGGCGTGAGATTCCGAACATCCAGGTACTTGACGGCCTAGTTCGCGTGGCAACCGAAGATCGTGCCGGCAAAGACACGTCGTCTTTCGTCGTGACGACTCCGATGGCTGCGATTAGACCCGAAGGCCCTCCCGGCCAGCCGATTGATTTCATTGTCGAGGTCTACGAGCCTTCGACAACGGTAATCACTGTCATCTCGGGAAGCCTGAAGGTAACCAAGCTCAAGGGCCAACAGCCCAAGGAAGAGGTAATTTCCGCGTGCAGTACCATATACGTCGAGGAGAACAAGTCGGCGTTCGACAAGATCTCTCTTTCCCGTGAAGATCTTCAGAAGCTCGTAGACCAGGCGACCATCTCAGGGACCATGTACGCTCAGTTGGATTCGTGCCCGCTTGCGCCTGCCGTCCCTCCGACGGCACGGCGTGAAGTGAGGCCCCGCTATGCGCCGGTCCCCGAATACGAGTACATTGATGAATATATGGTCTACGATTACCCTTGGGATGACATCAGGATCATATCTACGCCGACATACCGGGACGGCATTGTATGCTTCATTCCAGGGTACGGACGATACATTATTCCTTATACCCTTGGATATGCAGTGGATCCCGGGATCTGGCAGGTATACGTGCAATTTGCGTTCGCGGATCGTGCTCTATATTACGACAGGATCTACTACAACGACCTGATCTATCAGAGGAACGCGCTCAACAACGTACTGTATCTTGCAGGCACGACGGGCAATTATGGCCTGTGGTGGGACACGCGACGTCAGTTGCGGTACCTGGATATCCAGTCGCGTTGGGCTGCCGCACGGATCAACAACCTGGAGAGGAGAGTCTCTGCGCTCGAGAATGATCAGCGGCGGTTTTCGAGGCAAGTACCCTCGCAGGTCAATGTGGCTAACGTGATCGCCAATTCGTTCAACTCGTCAGTCAATAGGAACGTGATCCAGCAATTCGAGAACCGGATGAAGAGCGGGCTGGCTGCTGAGAAGCGGCTGGCTGCGGCAACCGGCCAGGAATTGCTCGACTTCCGTTCGAGACTGAGCGGTGAGCGAGACCCGCAAAGGCGACAGGAACTGCGTACACAGTTCGCCCAGGTTCGGGACCAACTTGATAAAGGCAAGATCCCGGTTTCTGCCAAACAAGGTGACGTGAAGCGCCTTGCGGAACAGCTGACAAAGGCGGGCGACCCGTCAGACCGCGCCAAGCTCCAGCAGCAGTTGGTCGGCCAATTAGCACAGCGTGCACCCAAGACCACTCCGGAACAGCTTCTGAGTCCGGATAAGCTCAAACCTCTGCAGAAGAGCGTCGCAACTTTCCCTGACGCTCGGAAGCGCCCTGAGCTGGAAAAGGCGTTTGCCCAGGTCGAGCGATCTGTGGCCGAGCGAAAACAGCTTGAAACCACGGTGCGGCAGCAGGACGAACAGGTCCGGAATCTGCGGGATCAGTTTGCGAGAGAGCAGGACCCTGGAAAGAAGGATGCGCTCCTGAAGCAGATGCAGCAGCTCAAGTCTATGGCGCCGCTTGCAGCGCCTACGACGCCGTCGCCTCAGGAGAGACAGTTGATTCAGAGGCCACGCGTCGGAGACACCGGCCCTGTCAAACAGGAAGAGCAACGAAGAGCGCTTGAAGAACAGCGGAAGAAGGAAGCTGACCTGAGGCGACAACAGCAGGAAGACCAGCGGAAGCAGGCTGAAATCAAGCGACAAGAACAGGTTCGTCAGCAACAAGAACAGCTCAAGAAGCAAACGGAGATGAGACGCCTCCAGCAAGAGGAGCAGAAGAAGCAAGCGGATATCAGACGTCAGCAGCAGCTCCGTGAGCAACAGGTGAAACAACAGCAGCAGAGACAGCAAGAACAACTTCAGCGGCAACAACAGCAACGTGCTCAGGAGCAAATGCAGCAACAGCGGGCCCAGGAGAAGACGCAGCGGCTGCAGCAGCAGCGCATGCAGGAACAGTTACAGCGTCAACAGCAGCAACGTGCTCAGGAGCAAGCGCGTCAGCAGCAGCAGCGCGCCCAACAGCAACAGATCCAACGGCAGCAGCAGCAACAGCGCGAGCAACAGCAACGCATTCAGGAACAAATGAAGAAACAGCAACAACAACAGTCACGCGGGTTCCAGATGCGGCAACCTCAGGCGATGCGGCAGCAGTCGTCTCCATCTGTGCAACAACCGTCTCGATCCGTGCAGCAGCCGACCCGATCTGTTCAGCAGGCTATACCTCGGCAGCCTCAAGCGGCCGCTTCAAGGCCGTCACCGAGTTCCAACGGTGGAAAGTCGGGCAAGAACCAACAAGTTCAACTCCCGAACATCTCTCCGTTTCGGTGAGATCGGCAATGAAAATTAATCACCGCCGCGATGGCAAGTGTATGGGCGTATCCCGCGTTCCGAGCGGGACGCCCATACCTCGTCTATGCGCCCTCCGCGGTGAAACAAGATTCTTCCTCCTCCCCGCGTAACCGTTCAAGCACCAAGAACTCACGGTGTCAATTTCATCTCTATCAGGTGAGGGCCCGCCTCGTTCAAGGCTTTGCTCAATTCTTTGGCGAGGTCTTCGGCATTCTCTACGGAGACTCCCGGCACTCCCATACTTCCACTCAGTCTGACCCAATTGATAGGCGGCTCAGCCAAGTCCGTAAGTGTCCGGGCGCTCGGGCCCAAAGGCATGTAACCTCCACGGCTCATTTCAAGCTTGAGAATATCGTAACTACGATTGGAGCAGATGAGCGTCGTAACGTTGAGTCCTTCGTGCGATTGGGTCCAAAGGGCCTGAACCGTGTACATAGCGCTGCCGTCTCCCTCAAGATTGATCACTGGACGATCGGAACACGCAATCGCTGCTCCCGTCGAGTTGGGCATGCCCTGGCCGATTGCGCCGCCGGTCAATGCAAGCACCGTGTGGGCAGGCAGAGAGCTGGAAAACTTGTGATAAGGTCCGGCAGACGTGATCGCTTCGTCAACTATTATAGCTCCTTCCGGCTGCAAGGCCGCAAGCGTCCTGCCGACAGTCTCCGGCGTAAGCCGCCCTTGACACGGTGTTGGGCGATCCGGGGACCAGCCGGCGCCCACCGTTGAGATTGTCGATCGAGGTGCGTTCACTTGGTCGGCGAGAGCCTCAAGAGCATTTTCGACATTCTGATTACCTTCAGCAAGATTGAACACTCGCTGATTGTCAGTCAGCATCCTGCTCTTTCCACCCTTGTACGCGAACGTGGCAACCGGTTCGGTCGCCCCGGCAAGCACGACCGCCTCGTATCTCGATAATCGTGCCGTGGCGTCTTCGGGAAAGTACGGAAGCCGGCTCACCGGCATGATGCCTCCGCCTCTGTCCTGACGTGCGGCGAAAGTCTCGGCCATGACATCGCATCCGGTGGCGTCCTTGATTCGAGCCGCAGCGAGCAAACCTGTACGCCGCAGTGCTTTTCCACCAAGAAACAGCAGCGCAGTCGAGCCCTTGCGGAGGATTTCGGCCGCTTGCCGGACAGTAGCGTCATCCACCGGATCGGAAGCAACCTGCGGCGCCGCGGCGATTCCGCCGGAACATTCAGTCCACTGACAGTCCTGCGGCACAATGAGGACTGCGACCTGTCCTTTCAACGCGGCCGAGATCGCGTCAACCGTGTCTTGGGACACGGATTCCACAGACGTGCAAGCCCGGACCCACCCTGAGACAGGAGTCGCCAACCCCCTGATATCAGCTGCCTCTGGAGAATCGCAGGCCTGGTGCCACGTTGCGTGCTCGCCCACGACGACGAGGACCGGCATTCCAGCGCGCCTGGCATTGTGGAGATTGGCCAGTCCGTTCGACAAACCGAGACCCAAATGCAAAAGCACCATGGGGGGTTTGTCCCTCATGCGGGCATAGCCGTCCGCTGCGCCTGTACACACCCCCTCGAACAAAGCCGGTATTGCTCGAATGCCGAGGATCGAATCCAACGCGGCTACCAAGGAGACCTCGGTGGTGCCGAAGTTCGCAAAGCAAACGTCAATATCTGACGCTATGGCTGTCTTAATGAGCGATTCCGCGCCGTTCATAAGTCCTCCCCAGGCCGCCTGAATATGGGCCTACTTCAAGTGAATCTCATCTCATCGGTTCGGTTGTTGTCCCTGTCGTTCCCTCCAATTGGCCATGAGAGCGCTCGCCACCTGTCGTGCAACCTTGCACGGGTCGCCGCCGTGCGCATCATCACCATGTTCGTGCCCTTCGATCGAGTGGTCATGATCACGTGAAGGTCTTCCCAAGGCGCTTGCGGATTTGCGAGCCTTGGCAGAGATCGGAAATATCCTGCCCTCAAAGACCGTTCCCCAGATAGGGATGTCGTTCAGTTTCATAGGTTCGACGGCACGGGGATCCTGCTCCACCACCGTGAAGTTGGCGATCTTACCGGGGCAAATGCTGCCGAGTTCGTTCTCTTTCTGCCAGGAGTACGCCGCCTCGATGGTGACGGCCCGGAGTGCGTCTTCTACACCGATACGTTCTTCGGGGCAGGCAACTCGGCCGGACGACGTGACGCGATTGACGGCACACCACATGAAATGGAGCGGAGCACTCGGTCCCATCGGCAGGTCAGAATGAAACGAGAGTGGAATGTGACGCTTCAGCACCGAAGCGGAACGCACCATAGTGTCTGCCCGCTGCGGCCCGAGCCCGAACTCGCCGAACTTGTCGGCAAATCCGACCGGATAGTAGGGATTTGCACTTACAATGGCGCCCAGGCGCGCAATGCGAGCGATTTGGTCTTCCGTGGACGTCGCAAAGTGAACGATGACCGAGCGATGGCCCCCGCGCGGGGTCTCACGCATCCGTCGTTCAAGCATGTCAAGCACAATTTCAAGGCCGAGGTCCCCATTCACATGGATATGGAGCTGATATCCCGCGTTCCAGTAGAGCTTCGCACGCTCATTGAGGGTCTCCGGAGTCATCATCCACACTCCGCGATGCCCATCCAGGTAACCGTCCTTCATTTGCATCAGCTGGGAGATGATCGCGCCGTCGGCAAACAGCTTGATCTGTTTAGGGAAGAAGGAGACTTTTCCGGACGGCGCCAAAGCGATCTCCTTTTCCGTGGCAGCAAGTGACTCTGCCAGTCCGAGACCGGAATCGGCCTGGGTGCGCGCGTCCACGACGAAATAGCTGTAAAGCGGCGTTTGGTCAGCCCCGAGGATTTGCTGATAAAGTTGCCAAATGTCCGGGGTGAACAGCGCTCCAGGCTCCATATAGGCGGTCACGCCATTCTGGTGAAGATACGCCACCATCTGCTTAAGGCCGAACGTCATCCGATCCGGGGTGGCGAACACTTTGAAAAGAGGCTCCAAGAGGAGGTTCAGACCTGTTTCCCACCAATGTCCCTCTTCCCAGTTCACCATCTCACTGGCGCGACCATGACCTTTCATTGCCTCTTCAGTGAGCCCAAGCGCTTTGATGGCGGCCGTGTTGAGGAAAAACTCGTGGCACGATCGGTGCCATACCGCGATCGGCCGCGTTGCGCTCACTCCATCCAAAATCTTCCGGTTGAGCTTGCCGTGCCATAGCGGTTGATAGCCCCACGAGAACAACCATGCCTCTTTGTCCTTCATCGCGCTGTCCGCTGCCTTCAGACGGGCCATATACTCATCATTGCTATTCGCGGCTTTGAACGTGCGGCCAGGCAAGACCCAGTCCTCGATCGCAATCACTTCGGTGGAAAGGGTGAGCGCGCCGAGGATCGGATGCAGGTGCTGATCGATCAATCCGGGGAGCAGGATTTTGGCTTGAAATGTGTCGTTCACGGTGAACGGGCGGTCGCCTAGCGCGGCCTTGACGTCTTCGAGCGATCCCACGGCCAGAATGCGTTTCCCGGCCACGGCCACGGCTGTAGCCTCGGGGTTGCTCCGCTCCATGGTAATGATCTTCTTTGCCGTGTAAACAGCGACCGGCTCCACCGGCGCCGGCACGAGGCGCGGCTGCGTCTGGAGTCTGCCCATCAAGGCCGAGTTGAGAGACCCGTCCGCAATGACCGCTGCCGCGGAGAAGAGAAGGCCGAACATGGCCAACCCGCCCATGAGCCACATTGATACGTCAAATCCTTTTTCCATTGGGACCTCCCGATTATCAATTGTCTATGCAAGATTGATCCCTGGCGCTATGTGCGCATTAATCATAAAGGTTCGGGCCGCGGATGACGTAGGGGCAACCTGCCGGTCGCCCGTGTGAACCCGTACTGATATCTATGCGGGCGACCGGCAGGTCGCCCCTACACCCAACGGATGTTCCCGGAAAGCAACCGATATGTCCGGGGCGAGGCCACAGACGGAAACCCACCAAACATGGTGGGGGCCGGCGTCCCCCGGATCGAGTCCGGGGCTGGCTCTGCCGGCCCTTTCTATGTCACTTGTTAGAAAGCGCATTAGTATTAGCCATGGGATTTGGTATTAAAAGCCTCTGCGGAGACAATAAGCCACCCGCTCTTCAGTAAGTATGCTTCCCCCAGTTTCGGCTTATACCTCACCGCGTAGTCTGTGGTCAACGACGATTGGAGGGACCCCGGCGGACCTAAACGAATTTTCCCGGATTAAGAATCCCTTTCGGATCGAGACTCTGCTTGATAGTGCTTGTAACCCGCAACGCAACTTGGTCCAGCGCCAGAGGCATAAACCGGGCTTTCGCAATACCAATACCGTGCTCGCCCGAGAGCGTCCCACCCAGGGCCACGGCGGCACGGGCGATTTCCTCATTGGCCGCCTCCACGCGCTGAACCTCTTCCGGGTCGCGCTGATCGAACAGGACGTTCGGATGGAGGTTGCCGTCACCCGCGTGGGCCAGGACACCAACCTGCACCCCATGTCTACCGGTTATCTCAACGACCTTGCGGATCATCTCGGTCAGCCGGGAGACAGGAACGGTCGCATCTTCGATAATCGTGTTGGGTCTCAGTCTTGCCATGACCGAAAAGGCCGCTCGGCGGGCCGTCCATAGTGTCTCGGCCTCTTGCGCGTCCGCGGCGGCAATCACGCCGGATGCATGCTTTTCCTTTAGGATCTCCTGTATCTTACTCAGTTGGGGATCCAGTCCTTCGGGATCGCCATCTACCTCGATGAGAAGGATCGCTTCCGCCTCGGTGGACAATCCGAGGTGACGACCCGCTTCCACCGCGGCGATTACCACCTTGTCCATGAGCTCCAGACGTGCGGGAACGATTCCGGCTCCGATGATTGCAGCCACCGCGTCGGAACTATCTTCCAGCTTTGGAAAATCCGCCCTTATCGTCCGGGAAGCCTGCGGCTTTGGAACCAACTGTACGGTGATCTCCGTGATGATTCCGAGAGTCCCTTCCGAACCGCAAAACAGCCTGGTAAGGTCGTATCCCGCAACATACTTGATAGTGCGCCCGCCCGTCTTGAGCACATCACCATTTGCCAAGACCACAGTAAGCCCGAGCAGGTAGTCCCGGGTAACCCCGTACTTCAGCGTCCGCGGGCCACCGGCATTGGTCCCGACGGTTCCTCCCATCGTGGCGGTCTTCCACGAACTTGGATCGGGCGGATACATGAGGCCGAATTTGTCGACCTCCTGTTGTAGGTCAAAATTGATTACTCCAGGCTGGACCCTGGCCAGACGATTCCTCGGATCGATTTCCAGGATTCTATCCATTCGACTGAATGCGAGAACAATACCTCCTTTGAGCGGTATGGATTCGCCGGCCAGATTCGTGCCCGATCCTCTCGCGGTTACAGGGATGGCCTCTCTGTATGCTACTTTCATAATCGCCGAGACTTCTTCCGTGGAAAGCGGAAACAGAACGAGATCGGGCAGATGCTCTTCCGTATGGGCATCGAGGGAGTACGCAACAAGGTCTTCAGATCGGTCCGTAGCCCTGTCCGGGCCCACGATGCGTGCTAGTTCGTTCTTAACGCGGGTTTCAAGCATCGTGGGTCATTGCCGTATCAACAACGGCCTTTACGCCTTCCAGCACTTTGCCTTTGAAACGGTGTGACAAAGCGGTTTCCAGCATGGTCGTATCGATCACCGTCTTCATTTTCGCCAACACAGCAAGCGCGGCGACAGCCCAATCCTGTGCTTTCAGTTCGAGCGCCTTGAAGTCAACAACCTGGACTTTGGCCTTGGTTTCGGGAATCTCCACATTTGATGCCTGGACCACGAGCGTGCGCTCGTCAGCGCTCGCAAACGCGTTTTGCCGCCGTGCAACCCCTTCTGCTGCCAAAGCAAGAATCACCGAAGGCCGACTGATTTCGGGATAGTCGATTTCGCCGGGGGCGAGAATGAGTTCCGCGATCGAGGGACCGCGGAGAACCGTAATGTCGTAGTCGTTCTTCTGAGTCACATGCAGACCGGCCGACATAGCGGCGATCCCGAGAAGTTCGCCCGCGGTAATGACTCGCTGCCCAGCGGACCCCAGGATAATGACGTCTTGGCGCCCCGTAGCTGGAGGCGTGAGAACTGTCTTCACGGCTTTTGGCGGCTTCGCCCGCTCTTGTTGATCGGCCAATTCTCGATACGCTTTGCCGTACTCAGCCCGGGCGTTTGCCGCGACAGGGCCGTTGTTCAGGCCCTTTCGATTCAGGTCGGCCTCAATCGTGACCGGGGTCAATTTGTTTCTTTTCGTGTACCTTCCGGGGCAGATACCCAGGATTTCCACTATTGCAAACCCGTCAAAGTTGATGGCTTCTTCAACAACTTTGTCCAGGTCCTTCTGATAGCCCGAGACCGTGGCGATGTAAGGAACTCCGGCCGCAGCAGCAATCGGATGCAATTCCAGCGGCCTGTCCAAGCGGTTCAAGAAACCTGACGCCACTTCGGCCTGGCTGGGGGTAGTAGCGGAGCACTGTCCTCCGGTCATGCCGAAGTTGAAATTGTTGAGCACCAGCAGGGTGAGGTTCACATTTCGCCGACACGCGGACAGGAGATGGGCCCCGCCAATTCCCAGGCCGCCGTCGCCCATCGTCGCGACCACATGCAGTTCGGGCCGGCAGAGTTTTATTCCTGTCGCGTAGGTCAGAACGCGGCCGTGAAGACCATGAAACGCGTGAGTGTTGAAAAAGGTGTCGAAGAGGCCCGAGCAGCCGATGTCACTGACCAGGCAGATCTCGTTTCCTTCGAGTCCCATATTCTGAAACGCTTTGTCCAGGGCTCGCACCACTATCTCATGACCGCAGCCGGGGCAGAAAACCGGCGGTCGGCTCCGATTCAGCAGACTAGTCAATTACCGCCTCCATTATCTGCGACGGGCTGATGAGCTTGCCATTCATCCCTCCGGTGAATTCGACTTTGCAGTCTTTCAGAATGCGATCCACTTCGAACGCATACTGTCCTTGATTCATTTCAACGACCACTACCTTCTTCATGCCCGCTGCGGCGCGGCGAATAGTGTTTTCGGGAACCGGAAACAAGGTCTTAAGCACTAACAGGCTCACCTTGCGGCCTTTTAGATTAAGTTCGCGACAAGCAAGTCGAGCGGCCCGTGAAGTGACACCGTACGTGACGATCAGTGTTTGGGCGCCGGTGACCTGCTCCTCCCGGCAAAAGCTAAACAGATCCACGTTCGCTGTCAGCTTTCTCTGAAGGCGCTCATTGACAGCCGTTATGGCCGCGGGGTCGTTCGTTATGTATCCGTTTTCTCCGTGCGTGGAGGAAGTCTGTCGTACCAAAGTCTCCTCCCCAAATGGAAGGAAATTGGGCACGTCAGAGTCAGGCGCCGGCCGAAACGGAACAAATGGCTCTCCTTTCGGGGCAAGGCGCCTATTGACGACTGGCACTCTCTCCAGGGCAGCGAAATTCACGCTCTCACTGGTCAACCCGATTTCCTTGTTCGAAGCGATAAACACGGGACATCGGTACTGCTCCGCCAGGTTGAACGCGTGCATGGTGATCGGGAAACAGTCAGCTATATCCGCGGGCGCCAACACGATCACCGGCAAGCCTCCTGAGTTGCCCCAGCGCATGAACTGTACGTCGCCGTCCGCGCCCTTGGTTGCGGCGCCGGTTGACGGACCGAGGCGCTGAACATCGACGATCACGACAGGTATCTCCGATCCTATTGCGAACGAAATGTTCTCGCTGTACAGGCTGATTCCGGGTCCCGACGTCGCAGTCATGGCCTTCCAGCCGGCCATAGACGCTCCGAGACAGTATCCGAGCGAGGCGATTTCATCCTCTCCTTGGAGCACTATTCCTCCTTCGGGAGGCAGTAACCGGAGCATGGTGTTATAGATGGTTGTCGCGGGCGTGATCGGATATCCCGCGAAAAAGCGGCAACCGGCCTCATATGCGGCCCAGGCAATGATTTCGTTGCCCTCCAGTAAAGTCAAACTCATATGTGAACTCCAAACACACTCATACCGATGCGCTTGCAAGCAAGTGACATCCGTGTTTTGGTGGGACAGGCATCTTGCCTGTCACGTTCAGACAGGCAAGATGCCTGTCCCACCAGTACTGGTCCGAGTTTGCGGCCTATTTGATTGCGCATTTGTATCATATGTCTTTCACGTTCGATTCTCAGCGCACCAGGTAAGCTAATCTTCACTTTCCACGGTCGCTCCAGGGCGTCTTCCACCAAAACGGGGCACAAGAGGAGCGATCAGCAATATCAAACCGATCGCGAGACAGACCGCCGAGATCGGCCGGGTCACAAAGATGCCGAAACTGCCCTTCGATATGAGCAGCGACTGCTTGAGGGAATACTCCAGCAGCGGTCCGAGAACGAATGCCAGGATAAAGGGCGGCGCATCGTACCGGTATTTCTTCATGAAATAGCCGACCACGCCGAAAACGATCATAAAGAAAACATCCATCACGCTGTTATTTATGGTGTAACTGCCGAGCAAGCAGAACAACACTATCAGCGGCATCATAATAGGGTAAGGAACTCGCAGGAACTGCACCCACATCCCTATCAGGGGCAGGTTCAATACCAGGAGCATGATGTTTCCCAGGTACATGCTGGCGACTACGCCCCAAAATACCTGCGGGTGCTCGCTGATAAGGAGTGGGCCGGGGGTGACTCCGTGGATGATCAGTGCTCCAAGCAGCATTGCCATGACCACGTTCGCCGGCAGGCCCAGGGTGAGCAACGGAATGAACGCTGCCTGTGCCGCTGAATTGTTGGCACACTCAGGTGCGGCCACTCCCTCGATCATTCCGGTCCCGAACTGCTCCGCCCGCGGGGAGAACCTCTTCTCCACGGCATAAGCGACGAACGATGACAGGACCGCGCCACCTCCAGGAAGAATCCCCAACAGGAAGCCGATAACAGTTCCCCGGACAATGGCCCATTTGCACCTGATCCAGTCTTCCAGGGTTGGGAGGAGGCCTTTCACCTTGGTTTGGAATATCTCTCGATCGATCTTGGATTCCAAATTGAGCAGTATTTCCGAAATGCCGAACAGCCCCATGACGACGGGCACAAGACCGACGCCGTCCATCAATTCCATGAGGCCAAAAGTGAAACGAGTCGATCCCGACACGGTGTCGGTCCCCACCGTCCCGACGATCAGACCGAAACATGCCATCATCAAAGCCCGGATCATTGAGCTGGACGACAGAAACGTCAGCACGACCATACCCAGGCACATGAGAGAAAAGTACTCCGGCGGGCCGAATCTGAGAGCAACTTCAACCAGAGGAGGCGCCACCATCGTCAACCCAAGTATCCCGACGGTACCGGCAATAAAAGAACCGAAGGCGGCCATGCCCAGCGCCGCGCCGGCCCGGCCCGCACGGGCCAGGCGGTACCCGTCCAGACACGTCATCACCGAAGCGGCTTCTCCGGGGATATTGACCAAAATAGACGTGGTAGAGCCGCCATACATCGCACCGTAATAGATTCCCGCCAGCATGATGATGGCTGAAACCGGCGGCACGTGAAACGTTGCCGGCAAGAGCAGAGACATAGCAGCGGTTGGCCCCAGGCCGGGCAAGACCCCAACCATGGTACCGATCAAGCAGCCCAGGAAACAATAGAACAGGTTCATCGGCTGCAGGGCAACTTGAAAGCCCATAGCCAGCTGAGTCAAAACCTCCATGCGGCCTCCTCACAGCGACAATGTTTCATCGCTAGAAACCCAATACGCCCGCGGGCAATCTCACGTCCAACAGACGCACAAAGAAGCCATATACAGCAGCCAGGGATAGGATGCTGGCCAAAAGGACCACGTGCCAGCGGTACGGCTCAATCGCACGAAACAGAAAGATCAGTAGAAGGAAGGTGCATAGGAGAAACCCCAATGTTTCGAGCAGGGCCACATACAGCAGGAGAGCCAGTACGAAAATGCTCAGCTTGAGAACGTTTACTCCCGCCCAAACGGACGGTGTATCCTCGGCCTTCTCGGTGGCGGTCTTGATGAGAGAAATCAGAGAGAGAAGGACAAGGATCGTCCCGGCCCAAAAGGGGAGGAAGCCCGGACCGGGATTTTTGAAGGTGCCAATGGTCAGACGCCACGCTTCAATGCACGTCGCCAGCGCCAAAACCAACCAGAAGCCATCAGCAATCAGATACTGTTTCTTCAAGAGTACCGCCTCATTCTCCATCTGAGTTCGTTGTGTCTGGACTCGCGTTGAGCGGCTCACACTCTGTGCCGACAACGAGGTCGGTTTGCACTCAACATGGCATCGTTGAAAATGCGTTGTACGTGAGCGGAAGAGCTTCATGCCAATGCACAATCGAAGCTGTGAGGCGGCCGGATGCCTCCTCCGCTTCGGACGGCAGGCCTGACTTCGCTTCGGAGGCATTCCGGCCGTTGGTCTTGATCACTTCTTTGAAAGCGCATTCTCCCATGAAAACGCCGATAGCGCCGGCATCTTGCCGGTCAGAACGTGACAGGCAATCCCGCGATCTGCGCGGGACTGTCCCGCCACGACAGGGGTGTCACTAGTTTGAACCCGCATTGGCATCAGCGCTCTCCCAACACAGGATGGGAGCAACTCTCACCCTTGAGAGACAGTTCCATTTCTCGCGCCATCGGAGAGAGATGTGTTGGTGGCCAAGAATCACCGGGTTCACTGTCCGGAGCTATTTTGGCCACCACTGTACCTGCTCGCTGAAAGCTACTTTTCCTTCTTGATGAACTTCTTGACGTGCTCACCGGCCTCGACGTAAGCGTCCGCCCAGAACTTCCCGCAATCCTCGCTGTTCTGATAAAGGATCGGCAGCTCGTATTTCTCCATGGTGGATATAAATCCCGGATCGTCCAATGCCTTCTTGAACGCGTCGTGGAGGGTCTTGATTATGTCTTGGGACATGCCTTTCGGACCAAAGATAGCGAAGGGCGAAGTGTGGATAACTTTGTAGCCCAGCTCGCTCACGGTCGGGGCATCCGGAAATGTCTTCACTCGCTTGTCGGCAAAATGTCCCAGGAGGCGAACTTTACCGGCTTGAGCCAAAGGAACCCAGCCTGAAGTCGTGGACATGAAATCGATATGTCCGCCAAGAACCGCCGCGCACGATTCCTGGTCTCCCTTGGAAGGAATATGAGAAACCTTTACGCCCGTGTTGTACGCCAACTCTTCCATGGCCACGTGGCCACCAGTGCCGACGCCGGACGACATGTACCTCAGTTCGTCAGGATGGGATTTGGCGTACTCTATCAACTCGGGCAACGTTTTGAACTGAGAATCGCTTCTCACCAGGATGCCGTACAGGTATCCACCTACCCGTATGATAGGCGTGAGGTCTTTCACGGTGTCAAAAGACAATTTGTTGATGTACGAGTTTCGATGAAGACTGGTCACCGCTACCGAAAGAAGATAACCATCCGGTTTCTTGCCGACGATGCTCCCCACACCCACGGCGCCACCGCCTCCGCTCTTGTTCTCGACGACGACCGGTTGCCCCAAGTGTTTTTTGGCCGCTTCCGCAAGCGCTCTAATTGCCACATCCGTCGACCCGCCTGCGGGATACGGGACGATCACGGTAATGGGCTTGTCCGGGAACCCCGCGGCCAGTCCGACAGCAGGAGACAGGGCGATAACGGACAGCAGCACAACAAGGAACATAAGCCGGCATGCAGATCTCATAACTTCACCTCGTCGTAGACATATTTGATGCGGAAAGGAGACCTCGTCTCCGAATACGCAAAACTCACTCGCATGCTGTGTTTGGCGATCCTTAACAACTAGTCCGCGGATTTCTCGAACCAGTGGAGGGGATCGTATCGCTTCTTGATGCTTTCCTTTGGCGCTACCCCTCTCAATTGAGCCAGGTAGCTGTTTTTGGAAAAGAGGAGATGATCCGTCACAAGCTTTTCGAGCATCTCGGCATCCCGCTGCTCAAGAGCGTGGATCATGGCCTTGTGCTCGAGTGTCGACTGTTCTATTCGATCCGGCATCGACCAGGCGTTAAACCTTACCATGTAGGCCTTCGTCCTGAGAGAATCGATCGTGTCGCTGAGGTACCTGTTCCCGCAGGCCTGAAACATGGACCGGTGAAACTCGGTGTCCTTTTCGAACATCTGGTCTGTTCTGTCTCGCCGGTGTCTCTCCAATTCTTTGCACAGCGTCTTCAAGTATTGGATCTGGGGCTGGGTGATACGCTCGATGATGAGAGCAGCTGCAATAGCCTCGAGCTTCAATCGGAGGAAAAAGATCTCCTCCACCTCATCTGCGGTAAGGTCCATAACTGTGGCCCCCCGGTAAGGCGTGATCTTTACCAGGCCTTTGGCCTCCAGCATTTTCAGGACCTCTCTGATCACCGTGCGGCTGACATCGAAGTGGGTGAGCAGGTCCCGTTCGACGAGGCGTTCCCGGGGCTTGAAATAGCCCGAGATAATAGCATTTTCCAATTTTCGAAGGACCACCGCGGAACTCACGCCTGTCACGGTCTTTTCGTAAGAGCCTGTGTTTCGGTCGCCTTTTGCCACATTGTCCTCGTTTTTGTATGTGATTTGGCATACCATTTTGTAGAAAAATCTGTCAAGCGTTTTTTCCCCTCATCCGCGAAATGCGCACGCTGTCTACTTACGGCTTATCGAGGTCAAATTTATATTAATGCGCTTTCAAATAGGTATTATGGCAGAACTCACAGACACCTGATGCCGAACAATAAAATCCCCCCAACCCCCCGTTTGTCATAGGTGAGAATACGGGCCCCTTCCCGCAATGGTTCACCCGGACATCGAGTTGCACCGGGTGGTGTCGGTTCGTGAAGAGTCCCCTTCCCCCAGCCCCTTCCCCAAGTATGGAGAAGGGGGGCATTGGAAGCCCCCTCTCCACCATTGGAGAGGGGGTCGGGGGGTGAGGACGACCACCCTCTCGGTGAACGATTACCCCTTCCCTTTCGTAAAGGGGGGACGGGGGGGATTTTGGACGCAGTAGATGTCACTTGTTTGAACGAACATGGGTATTATATCGATTCTCGAAAGTAATCACGGGTTGACTTCTGGGTGCCACTGCTGGCTTGCCCAGCAGTGCGATCCCATTTCGCGAAAACTTTCGAGAATCCCTATAGGTGGGAATTCTGCCACACAAACGGCTCGCGGCCGCGAGGCGCCTTCCCGCGCTCACGTGTCGAGAAGCCGACTATCCATAGACTTTGCCAGCAGTTCCACGGGATGAACGACGCGAATGGATTCCGAGCGCAGGTTGCCGTGAATCTGCAGGCGGCAACCGGGGCATCCGGACGCGACCACATTGGCGAGTGTTTCTTCTATTGCGCTGATTTTCTTGTTGGTTATGCCTGAGGCGACGTCAGGATGTTCCCATTGGAATGTCCCTCCACCGCCGCAGCACGCGTCCGCGCCGGACATCTCAACGAATTCCAGGCCGGGAATCATATTTAATAAACGGCGCGGTTCTTCCTTAACGGCCTGGCTGCGGAGGAGATGGCAAGGATCGTGGTAGGTGACGCGATCCGGAACGGCTCCAAGGTGTTCTGCCAGATCGAAACGAACCAGATATTGCGAGATATCCAACACTTTCTTTGAAACGGCTGACGCTTCCTTTGCGTCTTGGCCCAATTCTTCAAGAATGTGGACATATTCCTTCTTCAGCGCGGCTCCACAGGTGGCGCAGTCAACAATGATCGCATCGACTTTTTCCGCAAGAAGAACCCGGAGATTTTGACGGATGTTGTCCAGGGCCATCTTCCTGGCTCCTGAAAGAAAGATGGGAAGACCGCAACACATTTGAGCCTTGGGCAGCAGAACCTCGATCCCCAGTCGTTGCAGGATGGAAATGATCGACTTACCCACGTTCTCGAACAGATAATTGGTCGCGCAACCAGTGAAATAGAGCACTCGACCTTGTCTTTGTCCGGACGGAGAGATCGTTTGAAGGTATTGCCGAATCAAAGGGATTGAGTTGACTCGAGGAATCTTGCTGAAGGGAATGGTGCCTACGCGTCCATTCTTGGCAAAGAGACCCATCAGAGTTGGGCCGAAAACGCGTCCCCAGTACATCGCAAAGGGCAGAAGACGGGAGCTGTGGAGTAGATGAAAGACCATCCGTTTCTGCCACGAGAGTCCGTATTTCTGCTCCAACTCCGCGCGCATCGCTTTCATGAGGCGATCCACTTTCAATCCACTGGGGCAATTTACGCTACAGTTCTCGCAGAGCAAGCAGGTGAACAGAAGCTCGTGAAAACGTTCGGACAGTTCCAACTCGCCTTCCAGTACCTTCTTGATCAATTGAACCTTCCCTCGAGGAGAAGCACCCTCGAAGTAGAGTTGCTTGTACACGGGACATGCATTCATGCACAGCCCGCACTTGATGCATTTGTGGACTTCTTCCCTCAATTGCTCGGAAATCATAATTGCCGGTCCTCGAGGAAACTACCGGGATTAAGGATCCCCTGCGGATCGAATAGTTTCTTGATTTCCCGCATGAGACCTAGACTTGTTTCACTCAGCTGCTTGGGCAGGTATTTGGATTTGGAAATCCCAATCCCGTGCTCTCCCGAGAGCGTGCCTCCGACGGAAAGAGCGTAATCGACAATTTCATCCATCGACCTTTCCACCCTCTCCATCTCGTCGCGGTCGCGAAGATCGCAAAGTATCAACGGGTGGAGATTGCCATCGCCGGCATGCGCGAGAACTGCGATCTGAACCTTGTTTCGTTCGCCGATTTCAACCACTTTTTTGATCGCTTCGGTAAGGTGGCTTACCGGAACCGTCGCATCCTCGATCACGCAGTTCGGGCGCATACGAGCCACTGCACCGAAAGCGGATCGCCGCGCGGTCCACAGCATTTCATTTTCCGTTTCTGAAGCGGATACGCGCACCTCTCTGGCTCCTTGGTCTCTGCAAAAACCGGCGACTGTTGCGGCTTGTCGTTCGACCGTGTCCGGATCTCCGTCCACATCCATCAGGAGCACCGCTTCTGCATCGAGGGGCAATCCCAGATGAGCAGAATCCTCTATCGCCTTGATTATGGTTTTGTCCATGAGTTCCAAAGTCGCGGGCACGATGCCGGATTCTATGATTCGCGAAACCGTCGTGCCCGCTTGATCGATGGCATCATACACGGCCTGAAGGGTTCGCTTGGTCTGAGGTTTTGGGAGGAGGCGGACGGTGATTTTCGTCACCACAGCCAAGGTGCCCTCCGAGCCGCATATCAATCTGGTCAGATCATAGCCGGTCACATCTTTAGTGGTGATAGTCCCTGTCGTCATCACTTTGCCTGACGGCAAGACAATCTCCAAGCCAAGAAGGTAATCCCGCGTGACTCCATACTTGACGCCTCGCACGCCTCCAGCGTTCATCGCTACAGCGCCGCCCATTGTTGCGACGGCCGCGCTGCCCGGATCGGGCGGATAGAACAGTCTGTGCTTTTCGACTTCCTTCTGGAATTCTGCAATGACCACACCGGGCTCAACGACCGCGTAACGGTTCGCGGAGTTGATTTCCAGCACGCGATTCATCATGGTGAAGCACAGGACCACTCCACCTCTTTTGGCCAACGCCTCGGCCCCCAGACCAGATCCCGCCCCTCTTGGCGTCACGAAGACATCATTGGCCGCCGCAATTTGCATAATCTCCGAGACTTCCGCGCTGGACTTGGGAAAGAGCACCGCGTCCGGAAGAAACTCACGCACGTACGCGTCGTATGCGTATGTCAGGAGGTCTTCCTTGGCGGTTTTGCAGCGATCCGGACCTACAACGGATGCCAGTCTTTCAAGCACCTCCGGTCGAAGCATGGCACCAACCTCTCTCGAATGTTTGGCAGGATTTCCGGTGAGCCCTAAGTGCACGATTTCCTTATTTCGCTTACGTTTTTTGCCGTTGGAGATTGCTTCGTCGCTCCGCTCCTCGCAATGACAAGTTCGGACGTGTCATTGCGAGTGAAGCGAAGCAATCTCCCTCGATCAGGATACGTCACCGTATTTGCGCCGCGGAATACTCAGTATAGCTCTTTGAGCAGATTTTGGCGATGGTCGCGATCCTAATCTGTTACCTGGTGGAAAGGAAATTCAATACAATTTCTGCAAATCTTTCGGGCATCTGATCGACCATTGGAACCATACCGCCGGATAGCTCGGAAAGTTGAGCCCCTATGACGACTTGGGCGAGAGCTTTCAGATGCGGGTACGAGAACGGATCGTCAGTACCCGCCATCACCAGAGTGGGCGCCTGAATCAACGGCGCTTTTTCTTCCATCCGATATCTGCCCACAGCCAGGTGGCCTTCTTCCACGCGATCCCCGGTCTTGAGCGCGTCCACAACGAACCGGGTCAACAGGTCCGGCCGATTCACCGGGTAAAAGGGCATTCTACGCTGCCAGAGTTCAGTGAGGTGGGAGCCGTCATGTCGCCCGAGCACCTCGTCAATGGGAGGCCGTGATTTCCTGTGCTCGCGATTCTTTTCGTCCACGTAAGGCGTTGAGGAGAGAATCAGCTTGTCGACGCGATCCGGATAGGAAGCTGCGACCTCTACTGCTATTACTCCTCCGGTATGGTGGCCGACGAGCGATGTCCGGGCAATTTCCATTGCATCGAGAAAGTCGATGACTCCAGCGGCGTACGATTCGATGGAGGCCGGGAACGCGGGTCTGTAAGAATCCCCGAATCCCACCGTGTCCATTGCAATAGCCCAATACTGCTGGCCGACAATCGGGAGGACCTCGCGATACTCGTCCCACGAGCGCGGCGTCTGATGCAGGAACAATACGGGCTTGCCGTTTCCGCACTCGGCGTAATGGATTTGGCCTTTCGGAGTGTCTGCGAACCTTCTGCGGACCGCAATCACGCTCATGATGTCCCCTTCTCTTGGCGTTTTGGCGACTCAGGCGCAAAACGATCATACCGCGGGAGCGACGGGGCGGCAACGGCCGGCGATTCTTTTGGGCAAGCATTCAGTTACGTGGGGCTGGGACATGGTCCGTCCGTGCACGCTCGCCGAACGTCGCGAAAAGCGCCCCGCAAGGGGTGCACCATGAATAGTCACGCTGTAGCGTGATTCACCCTACGGAAAGGGGCAACAGAAGCCATCTTCTTGGACCCTGAAGGGGTCCTCCCTGCAGGATCTGGACGACCCCTTCAGGGTCGTTTTCGACCGCTTGCTGTGCCGCATTCCGTGGGCTGAAGCCGCACGGCTATTCACGTTACGCCCTTGGGGCGAAGACCCTCCCCGGGAATGCGGATTGACGCACTTCTCAGCCTTTTCCGCACGTATGGGAATGCTTACACTCCAAGCGGAAAAACCTTGACAGGCATTTCCAAGAGGGCTAAAGATAGTCCAATAGTCCTCAGAACGGCAGGGAGTGGAGAGGGTGAATCCCGTGCACACTTCTGTGAAAGTCGCTGGGCTGACATTCAGGAGCCCAATTCTGGTGTCTTCCTCGGAATTCGCTTTCGGTCCCTCCCAGTGCAAGAGCCTCCTTCACAGCCCCATCGGCGGCATCATTACCAAGACATTTACCACAGATCCGAAAAACCGCATCAGACTGCGACCGTACCAGTTTCCTCTCAACCGTTTTGGAAGAGGATATGGAGGGACGCTTTTTTCTCTCGCTGCTCCCCACGTGGAAGACACCGAACGGGTCCTCCATCATGTCCTTCAAATGGCCAAAATGTGCCATGACGCATCCTTAGTGTTAATTGCCAGCTACTTTGAAGACCCTGAGGATATTCCTTTGTGGATTACCAGCGGAAAAATGTTCCAGGACGCGGGCGCCGATATGTTGGAACTGAACTTTTCCTCTCCTTCCGCAGTACGGGTTTTCGCGAGGAACATAAGCCGTTCCACGGAGATCATTGCTCGGATGAAGGAGAGCGTCTCGATTCCCGTGGGCTTGAAGTTGAGTCCGACCCTGGAGCCCCTCGAGGAGTTGGTTCAATCCTGGACCGATTCCGGACTGGATTTTATTACAGCGCATAATGCTCCCAGCGGAATTGTCATCGATGTAGAAATGATGGTTCCATTTGGCGCTCCTTGCATCGGAGGCTATGTTTCCGGAAGGTCTTTCTTGCCATACTCCCTGGCGCGAGTTGTTCGTATGAGGAGAGTCACGCAGATACCCATTATCGGTGTGGGCGGAATACATGAAGGCGACGACGCGTTGCAATATATACTAGCTGGCTGCCCTCTCGTGGGGATAGGATCGGCGCTCTACTTTTATGGCCCCAAGAAACTCGATAGCATTCATCAAAGTGTCACTGAGTGGATGTCAAGAAAGGGTTACACTTCCATTTCTGAATTTCAGGGAAAAGTCTTCCCTCTCATTCGCGATGCATCTCGCATGAAATCCGAGGAAATGTACCCGTTTACCATGCCGCCGGATTGTCCCTATATTCCTGTGATCGATTTCGAGCGATGCTTTCGTTGTCGGGCGTGCGTCAACGCGTGTATCTATGGAGCATTAACCTTCGCGGAGAAGGAGCAGGCTGTCCTCACTGACGAAGATCGATGCTGGAGTTGCGGCCTCTGCGTGGGGATTTGTCCGGCCGGAGCCGTGGAATTGAGGGCGAGAACCGAACGGGAAACGGTCATCTGGAACAACCATGGCATGGCAAAACCCTTTATTAAGGCGGTTTGAGACCAGGCATGGAACGAAGTAAGCGCCACCATTCCTTCAAGGCCGTCGCGGACGGGAAACAGACCCATGAGAGAATCGTGGAGCAGTTGAAGCATGCCATATTTGAAAAGAAATTTCTTCCCGGTGAAAAGCTGCCGACCGAGAGAGAGCTGACCCAGATCTTTCACACGAGCCGAGTCACCGTGAGAGCTGCTATCCTCACACTGCGAAAAGCAGGTCTTGTGCGAGTGCGGAAAGGAGTCGGCGGTGGAACCTTTGTGGTCGATGATATCGGCGGAGGAGAAATATTGGAGCTTCTCCGAGATATCATCCGGTGGAAGGAGATCAGCATACATCATATCGTTGACGTGCGGTTTATCCTTGAGCCCGAGATAGCGTATCTTGCTGCTAAGAACGCCACGGATGAGGACATCCAGGCGATTTGGGCTACCATTGAGGAACTCGGCCAATTCTTTGTCGTGAAATCGAAGTTCAAAGGCACGGACGAGAATTTCCACAAGGCATTGGGCAGAGCGTCGAAGAATCCTCTGCTGGCTCTTTTCCAGGCTTCGGTGATGGACATACTTTTCGAGTTTATCTACGACGTTGTTTGGCGGGAAGAGCACAAAGAGAACATGCTTCAGCATCACAAGATCATTGCCAAGAAGGTCGAGGAAAAGGACCCGGACGGCGCACGAAAGGCGATGATCACGCATCTCGGCGATATGCAGGATATCCTCTCGGTATGCCCGGCAAAGGACGTCCTGACGTGGAGCAAACGAACGACGTGACGTGAGAGAAAAGGAATCGGTGAGGTGTAACGCTCCAAGCGAACTCTACGCGGTTTTGAAATAGCTCGATACAATAAGGTTAGGAGAAGAACGCCGTGCCATTGCTCGACATTGTTCACCTGTCTATTCATTTCGGAGGCTTGACCGCCCTGATCGATTGCAGTTTCAGTGTCGAAGAGGGAGAGATCTTTTCACTCATCGGTCCGAATGGTGCCGGGAAGACCACGGTGTTTAACATCGTCAATGGAATATATAAGCCGGATAGTGGCAGAATACTTTTTGACGGCACTGATATCACTCGCCTTACATCGCACAATATAGCCCGGCTCGGTGTAGCGAGAACATTTCAAAACATCGAGCTGTTCGCCGAGATGACGGTGCTCGAAAACGTCCTCGTCGGACAGCACGCCCGTCTGCGCGGCGGCCTCATCTCGGGCGGCTTTTTGTTGGGGCGGGTCAGAGCGGAAGAAAAGTACGCCGGAATTGAAGCGGATAGGATTTTTGAGTTTCTCGACTTGACTGAATATGCATCTCACCTCGTTTCGGATCTGCCTCACGGAATTCAAAAGAGAGTAGAGATGGCCAGAGCGCTGGCGGCAAAACCCAAAATCCTGCTTCTCGACGAACCTGCAGGCGGACTAAATCCCCAGGAAACCAGAGCGCTCATGGAACTCATCGAGCGCACGCGAAGCTATCTGAAGATAACCATCCTTCTCGTAGAACATGACATGGAAGTGGTTATGGGGCTTTCGGACAGAATCTGCGTGCTTCATTTCGGAGAAAAGATCGCGGAGGGAAGTCCTGGAGAGATCCAGAAACATCCGCGAGTCATTGAAGCTTATCTTGGAGAGACGGTGGATTATGCTTGAGCTGGAAGGCGTCGAAACCTATTACGGCAAGGTTCAGGCCCTCAAAGGGATTTCCATCAAAGTGGAAGACAAGAGCATTGTCACTTTGTTAGGTGCTAATGGCGCCGGAAAAAGCACGACGTTGAGGACCATATCGGGTCTCATACCGTCAAGGCGCGGGACCATTCGATTTCGCGATGAACCGATTGAAGCCGAATCTCCGGAAAGAATCGTCAAGAAAGGGATTAGTCATGTACCGGAAGGCCGGGACCTCTTCTTTGACCTGACGGTCGACGAAAACCTCGCGATGGGGGCTTACACGAGAAAAGACCGAACAGAAATCGAGCATAACCTGTCTCGAGTCTATGCTTTCTTTCCCGTCCTACAGAATCGAAGAAACCAGTATGCAGGGACTCTAAGCGGTGGTGAGCAGCAAATGCTTGCAATAGGGAGAGCCCTTATGTCTAACCCCAGGCTCATTCTGCTCGATGAGCCTTCACTTGGGCTCGCCCCTCTCATGGTCAAGGAGATTTTCAGGATCATTCAGGAGATCAATCGGGAGGGAACGGCCATCTTGCTTGTGGAGCAAAACGCGCACATGGCCCTCCAGGTGGCCCGATACGGTTATGTCCTCGAGACGGGGAGAATTGTGCTGCAAAATCGAAGTGAGTTGCTCCTGGAAGATCAGCATATCAAGGAGAAATACCTGGGAACAAGAAAGTAGAAGCTCACCGTTCGCCGGGAAGGGCGCTGCTCCACCCGGTAAACGCGTGTGTTAGAGAGGAGGCTGTCGTGCTTCTCCAGGTCATCGTGAACGGTATCGCCACAGGCTGCATCTATTCCCTGATGGCCTTGGGGCTCACGCTCATTTACAAATCGACGGAGCACGTCAATTTCGCTCAGGGCGAGATGTCCATGGTCTCCGGCTTTGTAGCATTCACCTTCTTCCAAATGCTGGGCTTTTCCATCGCCTTCTCCCTCTTCATGTGCCTTGTGTCATCCATCATTCTTGGCCTCCTCATGGAAAGGTTGCTGGTCAGACCCGCTATGCGTGCGCCTCATTTTAACGTCTTTATCATCACCCTTGGTGCTTCGATCGTCATGCAAAGCGGCGCGGGTCTGATTTGGACCTATGACCAGTTTCCGTTTCCGTCTCCCTTTCCCGGTAAGGCCCTTTCGCTGGGGCTCATCCGAATTGACGGAGTCAGCCTCGGGATCATGGGCACGACAGCCCTGTTGATGGTAGGGCTGTACCTGTTTTTCAAGCATTCCAAGACGGGAACGGCCATGAGAGCTGTTTCTCAGAGCCAAAACGCGGCACTCCTCATGGGAATCAGTGTGAAACGCTCCTTTGCGCTCACATGGGCCATCAGCGGTTTTATCAGCGGTGTAGCTGCCGTGCTGATCGCGCCGGTTATATTCCTGAGCACACGCATGGGACTTGTGGTGATCAACGGATTTGCCGCAGCGATTCTTGGAGGCTGGGGGAGCATTCCTGGGGCGGTCCTTGGCGGAATCGCCCTCGGCATACTTGAAAACGTAGCTCCATACTACTTCCCTTCGCAAATTCGTAACATCATTCCTTTTGCCGTACTTGTGGGAGTGCTTATCCTCAAACCGACAGGAATCATGGGGGAAGAAACGAAGAGGAGGGTATGAATTGAGCACTCACTCGACAAGAACCGGCCTTCTTCTCGCTGTTGCCGCTCTGTTGTTCTTCCTGTGCCCTCTCTTTGTGAGCCGTTACACGATTTTTGTCCTCAACCTTTTTGCCATCTACGCTCTTGTCGCGATCGGGCTGAATCTTGTGATGGGATATACCGGTCTCATCTCGGCAGGCCACGCGGGTTTCCTCGCCATTGGAGCTTACACGACAGCCATTCTTAGCACTTCAATGGGTTGGATGTCGCCTCTTGTCATCCTACCTATAGCGGGAGTCCTTACCGGGCTAATCGGATTTGCTCTGGGAATACCTATTTTACGTCTTAAAGGTTTCTATATTGCCATGGTCACACTGGCATTCGGCGTTGTAGTTGCCGAAGTAGTGCTCCAGTGGTCGAGCCTCACACATGGCGATGATGGGTACAAGGTTCCGAGAGCAGTGCTGGGAGGATTCATCTTCGACTCCGATGTGAAATTGTTCTTCCTGATTCAACCGATCACCATCGCTATGACGTTGATTGCCCGCAATATAGTCCGGACGCGGGCCGGGCGGGCATTCAAGGCCATTCGACAGAGCGAAGTAGCATCAGAGACAATGGGTATCGATCTGGCGAAGTACAAGACTGCCGCTTTCGCGGTCAGCGCATTCTACACCGGAATCGCAGGCGGATTGTTTGCCTACGCAGTGGGCCATATTTCTCCGGATTCGTTTAGCATGAGTGTTTCCATTGATTTTATTGCGATGATCGTCATCGGCGGTATGGGATCGATCCTTGGTTCGATCATCGGCGCCGTGATTCTTACTGGAATTCAACATGCACTCAGCGAACTTCCGGAAGTGCAGACGCTCATCTTCGGTATTGCTCTGATCGTTTTTATGATCTTCTTGCCCAAAGGGATTGGCGGAAAGATCCCGGATTTGATGCAAAGTATCCTGAGAAGAAATCGGAATCACTGAAGGAGATACGGAAAGGGAAAGGCGGTGAACAAAGAACTACTTCATCAACCTTCAATCCATTTTCAAAAGGAAGGAGAAGAGCTGTGCGCCCCAGAAGAATCGGTTGGCTTTTTGTGGTGTCTCTCACGTTTCTGACTCTTGGATTTAACACGGGAGCCTCTGCCGAACCCGGTGTGACGGACAACAACGTGGTAGTGGGATGCTCCAACAGTTTTTCCGGTCCTTTGGCCTTTACGGGAACGGAACTGATCAAATTCGGAACGGAACTCTATTTCAATTATATCAATGAAAAGGGTGGAATCAACGGGAGAAAGATAACTCTCAAGACCTATGATGACGCCTATGATCCCACGAAAGCGGTCTCGAACACGAAGAAACTTGTCATGCAGGACGGGGTCTTTTGCATTCTGTCACCACAGGGAACTTCGCCCATCTTTGCAACCCTCGACTTCCTCGCAGAGCAAAAAGTGCCGTTGTTTTTTCCGTTTCAAGGAGCGCCTCTCCAGAGCAAAATGGTTTTTACCAGCTTCACCTTCTATCCAAAAGAGGCAGAGATTGTCTTGCATTGGCTCGTAGAGAAGAAGGGTTTCAAAAAGATCGGGATGATTTACCAGGATGACAAGTACGGCTACCTGTATCGCGATCAGGCTCAGGAAACACTTAAGTCCATGGGCATGCAGCTTGCTGCGCTGGAATCGGTGAAGCGTGGAGCCATCGACCTGAGCGCCCAGATGGCTAAACTCGGGCAGGCGGACCTGGATGCGCTGATGGTCATTCTCGTCCCCGGACCTGCTGCAATGGTCATCAGGGAAGCGAAAAAGGCTGGATGGACAAAGACCAAATTGGTTGCTTCAGGTCCCGTCACGGATGAGAAGTTTATCATCCTCTCCGGAAATGAAGGCGAAGGCGTGTGGGGCTTCTCGCTTTGGCCCGACCCCGTCCATTCTCAAAAACCCGCAGTGGTGGAGTACCGAAAGATCCTAGAAAAGTATGCACCCGGTCACGTGGCGAACCGCTACAGCCTCTTTGGTTTCTTCTATGCCAAGGCATTTTGCGAGGCCCTACAAAGAGCAGGGAAGGATCTTACCCGCGAGAACCTGATCAAGGCAGCCGAAGGAATCAAGAATTGGGAGAACGGAATCATCTCCCCGGTGAACTTTTCCGATGCTGACCATGAAGCGCAGGAAGACGGCTTCATGGTGGAAGTAAAGGGAAATGTCTTCAAACCTATATCAGGGTGGTTGAGCCTGGAGAAGGGAAAGCTTGTGGAACGACCCCTCGGAGAATGATCACAGGCATAAGGCGGAGGTTGTTCGAGGGAGGACCAGCACTCCCTTCCCATAATACCGATGCGCGTTACGCGAGGCTGAGCACTAGGCTCGCTCTTTGACCGGCGGTATGCTGCCAGCCTGATACCAATGGGCGCCCAAGGACGTGACTTTGGTGCGCGGCCGCTGTGCCTCCGAAGCGAAGTTAGGCCTGTCGTCCGAGGCGGAGGAGGCATACGGCCGCCTCACTGGTTCCACTGCGCGTTGGTATCACATGATGGAAGCGCATCGGCATAAGGCGATGGAAGGAAACAGAATGAGATATCGTATCGGAGTGGACGTAGGCGGCACTTTTACCGACTTTCTTCTCATGAATGAGGAAGGTGACGCAGAAGTGTATAAAGTCTTGTCCACTCCGGAAGATCCTTCCATCGCTGTGATCCAGGGGCTTTCGGAGATGGCCGGGAAACGAAATGCGAACTTGGACTTTTTTTTGCGCGATGTCGATATTATTGTGCACGGAACTACGGTGACTACCAATGCGGTTCTCACCGGAAACGTAGCCAAGACCGGTCTTCTCACCACCAAAGGATTCAGGGATGCCCTCCAGATGCGGAGAGGCATTCGAGAGGAGCTCTACAACAACCGTTACTTGCCTCCTCCTCCTCTGGTGCCGCGAAACTTGAGAGTTCCAGTTGAAGAACGGATAGACCACGCTGGTAGAGAAATACAGAATCTGAATCTTTCCGACGTGGAGGCCGGTGTCGCAAGATTCAAGGAGTTGGGCGTCGATGCTATAGCAATATGCTTCATGCACTCGTATGCCGATACGAGTCACGAGGAAGCCGCTGCCGCTGCCGTCCGGAGGCTCATGCCCGATACTTACCTATCAGTCTCTTCTACGATATTGCCACAAGTTCGATTCTATAACCGGGTGAGCACAACAGTACTCAACTCCGCGGTGGGCCCAATTCTGAAAAAATATCTTATTAGCCTTACCGCTAAGCTGCAAATATACAACTTCAAAGGAATACTGCTGATCATGCAGTCGAACGGGGGAGTGACGTCCCCGGAAGTGGTGACCGAACTGGCATCGAGCACGCTCCTTTCCGGTCCGGCAGCTGCGCCCGTGGCTGGAATTGCATATACAAACCTCCACGGAGATGCAAACTTCATCACGGTGGATATGGGAGGAACCAGCTTCGATGCAACGCTCATAAAGGATTCGACTCCTCTTGTAACGACTGATGGCAAAGTCACCCGATACGCCTTGGCCCTGCCCATGATGGATGTCAACACCATCGGCGCCGGCGGAGGCAGCATTGCATGGATCGATGAGAGCGGCCTACTCAAAATGGGCCCCAAGAGCGCCGGAGCCCGCCCGGGACCGGTATGTTACGGTCGCGGGGGTACTGAGCCCACATGCAGCGATGCCAATCTGGTCCTGGGTTATTTGAATGCGGATCATTTTGCCGGCGGAAAGATGAAGTTGGATCTGCCCGCGGCTGAGAATGCCATTCTCGAAAAGGTTGCACGCCCGCTGAATATGTCCCTCCGCGAGGCCGCTTACGGAATGTGCCATATCATGAATATCAACATGGCATCGGCTATTCGAGAGATTTCGGTTCAAAGAGGGTACGATCCGAGGGAATTCTTACTCGTCTGCGCCGGCGGCGCGGGCCCGATTCATGCCGCAATGATCGCTGCGGAATTGGAAATCCCACGAATACTGATCCCGAAGGAATCTTCGATCTTCTGTGCTGCCGGTATGCTGCTTTCCGATCTGAAGCACGATTTCGTGCGGAGTTATCACACTATCTTCTGCAAAGATGAGATTGATGTCACCCGATTTCTCGCGTTGATCGATGATATGCAGAAGGAAGGGGGCCGCATACTTTCTCTCGAGGGTATTCCGGCTGAAAGAAGGCTATATCGCTATTCTCTGGACTTGAGATACGTACGGCAATACCACGAAGTCAACGTATCGGTACTAATGGAAGAGCTGAGAGCATTTCACGAGGAGGCGATCAAGGAAGCTTTCCACAGTCAACATGATCGCCTGTACGGCTATTCGTTACGTGAAGAAAGAACGGAAGTGGAACTTGTCAATCTAAGGTTGACCGCTATCGGAGTAACCGAAAAACCAACGCTCAAGAAGGAAGCATACAAGGGCAAAGATCCAGGCGATTGCCTCAAAGGTACGAGGCCGGTCTTCATCCCGTCTCAGAAGGATTTCAGGGCCATTCCTGTCTATGATGGAGACCGCATGGGCTATGGACAGGGAATGAAAGGTCCGGCGATAATTGAGCAAATCAACACCACCATTTTCGTACCGCCGGCATATGAGGTGGAATGCGACGCTTACGGAAGCTACCTGCTGAGCTTGGTGCAGGAGTAGAACATGAGCCGCAATATCGATCCGATCCTCGCCTCAGTTCTTCAAAGAAGGTTTAAGTCAATCACCGAAGAGATGGGGCTCACCCTTCTGAGGACTACTCGATCGCCCATTCTGAACGAGGCCCGGGATTTTGTGACCGGTTTGTATGACCGCAAAGGCAGAATGCTTGAACAGACCGAGTACATTCCCATCCTGGCATTTGCGATTCAACCGGTGTGCAAGTACATCATCGATTATTTCGGAGATGACATTCATCCCGGCGATGTAATCTTGCATAATGATGTCTTCACCGGCGGCAATCAGAATGCCGATGTTGCGGTCTTTAAACCCATATTTCATGACAAGACGCTGGTAGCATGGGCTGCCTGCAAGGGGCACCAGGCTGACATAGGCGGTGCGGTGGCCGGCGGGTATAACCCTGAGGCGAGAGAAGTCTGGCAGGAAGCGCTGCGTATTACTCCTGTCAAAATCATGGAAGCCGGCAAACTAAGGAAAGACGTGTGGGACCTTATCTTTGCCAATATCCGCTATGACATCGTTGAGGAGGACATAAAGGCCGAGATGGGCGGCTGTGTTGTTGGTGAAAGAGGAATCAAAGCCCTCCTTGAAAAGCACGGAGTAGAGAGATTCCAGAACCATGTCGAGTATCTATTCGATATCACGGAAAATATGGTCCGCAATGAGATCCGAAACATCCCGGACGGCACATATCATGGTGAGAGCCTTGTCTTTTTCGACGGCATTCATGACGGGTCGCGGATGAAGATCGATCTTAATGTGAACGTACGCGAAGATAAGATTACATTTGACTTCAGCGGATCTTCGCCACAGACCGAAGGCTTTGTCAATGCGCCTTATGCAGCCACGGCATCAGCAGTGCTTCTCACCTTTTTGATGCTTATCAATCCCGATATTCCCCACAACGACGGCATCACGAGGCCTATCCGTATTATTAATCCTGAAGGTTCGTTTCTGAATGCCCGTTTCCCTGCCGCGACGACTTTCGGCAACAGCATCACGGGCCCCAACTCTGACGCTATTTTCAGGGCGATGGCCCAGGCCCTTCCCAAAAAGGTGACAGCGGGATGGAACCGTTTCCTGGGATTCACGATGACCGGGACCGACCCAAGAAAAGATAGACCCTACGTGGACATTCTCTTTCTCGCCTTGAAGGGCGGCTCCGGAGGAACATGGGAAGCGGATGGCTACGATCATATAGGCCTTATCAACTGCGCGGGCGGCATCCTTGCCCAGGATTATGAGATGTTCGAGCTGCACGACCCTCATTTTCTCATAAAACATGAATACCTCTCTGATTCTGCGGGCGCGGGCAAGTGGCGAGGCGGTCTCGGCGTGGAGACGGAATTTGTGATCCACGGCGAACACGTTACTGGCATAGCTTTTGGTGACGGAATCGACGAGGAAGCCAGGGCATTCGGCTTTTTCGGCGGAAAGGAAGGGGCGCTCAACAGCGCGGAATTGCTATACCCTGATGGCGCTGTGAGAAGAGCAAAATCCAAAGAAATCATCCGAACCATTCCTACGGGAACGGTTTTCAAACAAATCGCGGGCGGAGGCGGTGGGTACGGGCGCCCGTTTGAGCGGCCAATCGAGAAGGTCCTTGAAGATGTGACAAACGAGCTGGTGTCCGTCGAAAAGGCGAGAGATGACTATGGCGTCATTATCGATCCTGTGAGCCTCACGGTGGATCTCGAGGCTACCCGGCAAAGAAGAGGTGAACGACCGTGAGCAGACCGTACGTCGATCATATCGGTATCATCGTTGAAAATATGGATGAATCCATTTCGCTGTTTGAGCGCCTTTTCGGCTTGCGACCTGTCGCTTTGAAGGAAATGCAAGAGGTGGGGCTCAAGATTGCTCAGATCAAACTCCAAAATGTGGATATTGAACTGATCCAGTATACTACGCGGGAAGAAGGGTTCGGGCGAAAAGTGATGGGGTCGAGACCGGGCATCAACCACATTTCCGTCCTCGTGGACGATGTCGGTTCATCATCGAAGAGCTTTGAAAGCAAGGGGGCCAAGCTGATGGACGGCTTTCCGCGTAGGGGAAGCCACGGCCAAGTTGCGTTTTTCGAACCGGAATCCACCGAGGGAATCTTCTTTGAAATATGTGAGCACTAATGAAGGAAGCGCTCCCTTTCATTCTTGAGAAACCACGGAAGGACGATCTTCATGGCATACTATCGTGAAAGAAAGCTATGGAACGAAAAGATCGAAACCATGGCTCGCGAAGAGATGATGTTGCTACAACTGGACCGGCTTAAGAAGCAAGTTTCCTACAACTATCACAACTCTCCCTATTATAGGCAGAAATTCGAAGATGCAGGAGCAAGACCGGAAGACATCAAAACATTCGATGATTTTGCGCGTATCCCGGTAATGACCAAGGACGAGCACCGAAGAGCGCAGGAGGAATCCATCGAGCGATACGGCAATCCTTATATGCTCTTGGCGTGTGCTCCGCGCGAGAAGATTGTCCGCATCAATTCCACTTCCGGAACAACGGGCATTCCCACGCTCTATACTTTGACGCAACATGACATTGATGTTGTGAATGAAATGCATGCCCGGAAGTACTGGCGAGCGGGCGTCCGGCCTGGAGATGTGATGCTCCAGGCTCTTTCTCTTAGTATGTTTACCGGAGGCCTGCCGTTGTCGCAGGGGATCATTCATATGGGCGCGTGTGTGGTACCGGTAGGCATTGAAGGAGGCACGCAAAGGGTCCTGGATTTTGTGCGTCTCACCTCGCCGACGGCAATTATCGCCACGCCGTCTTTTGGTCAGCATCTCATCGAAAAGTGCCCTGAGCTTGTCGGCAAGCCGGCAAGAGATCTCGGACTCAAATGGTTCTTTTGCGCGGGTGAGCCGGGAGGAGGCAATCCCGAGGTCAGGAAGATGCTCGCAAGTGGATTCGGCGCAAATGTTTTCGATCATACGGGCGGCGGCCATGCTTTTCACGGTATTAGTTGCGATGAGCCCCCGGATCAATTCAGCGGCATGCATTTCGTTTCGGAAGATCACTGTTTGTTGGAGCTTGTTGACCCCAATACTAAGCTGCCTATCGAAATGACAGACGGCGCGGTAGGCGAAATGGTGTTCACGTTCTTGGACTGGGAAGGCGGCCCATTTATGCGATATGCATTAGGGGACATGCTCCAACTCCATACAAAACCGTGCTCATGCGGCATGCCCGGAATGCGTTTCAAGATCGTTGGCCGCGCTGACGATATGTTGATCGTCAAAGGCGTGAACGTCTACCCGGAAGCGATCCAATCGGCGCTTCTCAAGTTCTCGCCTCACGTCACCGGCATATTTCGAATCCTGCTCGATCGCCCAGGCCATCTGGTCAAACCTCCACTCAGAATTAGGCTGGAATTTGGCCAAGAAGTCGTGGAAAATGATCTGCCTGCCCTCGAAGAGAAGATCCTCGCTCATTTTAAGGAGCATGTAAGGGTGGCGCCTCGATTTGAGTGGGTTCCTTCGGGCACTATCCCAAGGGAGATGAAGAAGACGAAGTTTATTGAAGTCGTAAGCTGATACCGATGCGTCCTCATACAGGCAACATGGATATGGCCCGCCGACACCGGGTTCCAAATGAGAAATCCCCCCTAACCCTCCTTTATTAAAGGGGGGAATGCGGGTCCCCCCCTTTTCGTAAAGGGGGGACAGGGGGGATTTTGGATGCTCCGACACTACTTGTCTGAAGTCGCGTTGGTATAAGAACTACTGAATAATGGAGACGGCGGTATATGATCAAATCAATGAACATCGCATGGTGGGTGCAGCGATGGAGCGACCTTCAGCCGCACAAGACCGCCATTATTTTTGAAGGAAACCGGATCAGCTACCTCGACCTCCACCGGAGAGCCAATAGGACGGGCCGCTGGATGCAATCCCTCGGCATTGAAAAAGGGGACCGCGTGGCCGCGATGATGGCCAACTGCCCGGAATTCATCGACCTGTACCTTGCGTGTGCACAGCTTGGGGCGATCTTTGTGCCGCTCAATCATCGAGTCACCGCACCGGAGCTTGGTTATTTCCTGAACAACTCCCGCCCGCGGCTCTTTGTATTTGGAAGCGAAACTGCATCAAGCGTGGAAGCTCTCAATCTGAACGCAAACCGAGCGCCTCTGTTGCTTGCTTCAGTGGGGTCGAGCACCGGCTCCGCGACGATCTTCGATTACCGCTGCGAAACCGAGGCTTTTGACGGGCAGCAGCCGTTTTTGACCCAATCTCTTGCTCCCGCGACGCCCGAAGAGCCACAAGTTATCATGTATACTTCGGGTACGACCGGTCAGCCCAAGGGAGCGGTGCTGTCGTACAGGAAGACTTTTTTCAATTGTCTGAATGCGGATATCTTTTTCCAGATGGACTCAGACGACGTCATGCTCGTCATTTTGCCGCTGTTTCATTCGGGAGGGCTTTTCATTCAGACTTCGCCCAGCCTTTACAAGGGCGCAACCATAGTGATTCACCCGAAGTTCGATACCGTGAAATTCTATGCGGATGTCGAACGATATCGAGTCACGAAGTTCCTCGGCGTCCCCACGGTGTACAAGGCGCTTCTCAAGGTGGAGTCCGAAAGGCGCGGGAATCTGTCTTCCTTGAAGGTTTGTGCCGGCGGGGGAGAAAAGATCTCGCACGAGCTCATCGCCCAATGCAGAGAAGCCGGTCTTGGCTTCAGGCAGATCATGGGCCAGACGGAGACTTCTATTCTGCTCTGGGCATCGGAAGAAGACACCTTTCGCAAACCCGGCACAGTAGGGCGCCCCGTATTTCATGCGGAAGTGGACATTGTCGATCGATCCGGCCGTCCGGTCAAGCGCGGAGAAATCGGCGAGATCGTGGCCCGCGGATCGATCATGATGAACGAATACTGGCAAGATCCTGTGAACACTGAGGAGACGATCAAGAACGGCTGGTTGCACACCGGAGACCTGGCTCGGATGGACGAGGAAGGCTACTATTACCTGGTGGACAGGGCCAAGGATATGTACATCTCAGGCGGTGAAAACGTATATCCTGCCGAAGCTGAGCGCATACTCCGCGAGCATCCTGAAATCGAAGATATTGCGATCGTGGGCATTCCTGACGAAACCTGGGGCGAAGTCGGTCACGCGTATATTATCCGGAAATCCGGTTCCACCCTCGTGGCGGAGGAGGTCATCGCCTACTGCGGTGGAAGGCTCGCTCGATACAAGTGGCCGAAAAGGGTAACGTTCGCGAAGGAATTTCCTCGGACTTCGCTCGGGAAGGTACGAAAGCAAGTCCTTGTTGAGATAGTGCAAGAATAGGCGCCATACCAACTATCATGCGCCGGTTTTCGGGCACAACGAACCGTGAAAGTCTTCGACTTCGGTCAACACTCCGTGGCTCCGCCTCGGAGACGGGTAGCAAGAGCGCACGTTGCGCAATCCTGTGGAGGGGAGACTCCATCTCCCCTCCACGCCTCCCCATACGCACCTCCGATGGTAGGTGCCCATGGCGACGACTCTCATAGGATCTTGCGCAACTCAGCCGTCGTTAGCAACAGCCTTGGGTAGGGGCGGGTCTCAGACCCGCGCCGCACAACGCATGTCGCGTCGGTCAACACCTCACCTTGCTTGGTGGACTGGGTACCCGGTATCTGTGGATCGATCTACTGGGAAGCATGTTATTCTTGTCTCTGGCACACCAAGCCACAACGTACGCTTGAGAGTCCGGAATCGTACCGCCGCAATTCGTCGTTGGGGCAGCTAAAGGAGCACTGCAAGGACCATGGCATTCAGGACCGGAATAGACGACCGATATTTCGAGGACTACGTCACCGGCGAGGTTCACCAGTTCGGCCGCATTGAAGCTGAGGAAGCGGAAATGATCGCGTTTGCCCGCCGCTTCGACCCGCAGCCGTTTCACACGGATCCTGTCGCGGCAGAAGATTCCGCGTTCGGGGGCCTTATTGCCAGCGGTTGGTACACGGTCGGCCTGGCGATGCGGGTCCTGGTTGACAACTACGTCTCCCGGGTCGCCGGTCTGGGCTCGCCCGGTGTGGACGAGATCCGTTGGCTCAAGCCCGTGCGGCCGGGTGATGCTCTCTCGGTTCGGGTCACGGTCCTCGAGGCGCAGCGCTCTCGCTCGAAGCCGGATCAAGGGTTTATTCGATCGCTGACCGAGTTGCTCAATCAGCACGGCGAAGTAGTGATGACCATGAAAGGAATAGGATTCGTCCGGTCCAGAAATCCCAATGGATCGGCCGCGACCATGGTAGGCGATGCCCGAGATTGAATCGAAATTATGGCAAAGCACCGCGGTGCGCTGCTTTGCGGGCTACAGAGAGAATGAGAGGCCCCTTTCGTTCCTGGTGGACGATCGCGAGATCGAGGTTCGCACTATCCTGGATTCGTGGCGGGAACCGGATCATCTATTCTTCAGAGTTGAGGCTGAGGACGGCCGGGTCTATGAGATACGGCACCATGAGTATGACGATTTGTGGCAGGTCAGGGTCCCGGCTCCAGGGTGAGTGTTATGCCAACTTCCATGGCGATAAGTCGCCACAACGAAGCATGAAAACGCCGCGAAGAATACCGGCAAGATGCCGGCGCTACCGGCGTTTTCATAGGGACTCGCTTTCAATCAGGTAACATCCACAGCATCCAAAATCCCCCCTAACCCCCCTTTACGAAGGGGGGGGACCCGTATTCCTCCCTTTATTAAAGGGCGGTTAGGGGAGATTTTATCGTACGGAATTCGGAATCGTCGAGTCGTGCCGATGTTACTTGTATGATGGCATTCTTCCAGCTTCGCACCAAATCATCCTGGCACGCCGCTCTGAAACAGCAGTGCTCTTCGCCGCAGTCATTGTAGCCCCTGTTGAAACAATCAGAATACCCGGCAGCTCGTTGGGCCCTATGAATGCGGTGTGTGTACTGTTTTCGTATGCACGAGGGACAGTATCCATGAGAGACCTGGGATTCCGTCGCTCGGGGATCGCCCCACTCAATACCGCAAAGAAGGCACTTGTATTTCAGCATACCGGTCGACTCCTCACTCAAATCCCTCACAAAAATGAGGCTGTAAGCACAGCCCATCCAATGGGGGGGATGACTACCACATTCGATTCAACAATGCAAATCGGCCGAGGCATTCTTCTTCGCTACCCCGACGGCTAAGAACGGCAACAATACTGCCTCAGGGTTCGGTCCGCATGGCCTTCGGGTCGTTTGGAACCGTAAAGAAGAAAGTCGAACCTTTTCCGGGTTCGGATTCGACCCAAATTCGGCCGCCGTGATGCTCCACAATCTTCTTGCAGTTCGCTAACCCAATACCGGTGCCGGCACGCACGGGACTCGCTTCAATCCGTTGAAAGATCCGAAAAATACGGTCGAAATGCGGCGGCTCGATGCCAATCCCATTGTCTTTCACGAAGAGCTTCCAATGTGTCCCCTCCAGCGTCGCGCCGATATGAATTTCCAATGGTCGATGACTGGCAAACTTGACTGCGTTGCTCACAAGGTTCTGAAATAATTGGGTCACCAGCGCGGGATCGCCCAGCACAGTGGGCAGAGGTTCACTCATCACTTTTGCACTGGTTTCCTCCAGTGCGGATTTCAAATTGCCCAAGGCCTGGTCCAGCGCAACATTGTAGTCAGTTGGTTGGAACGATCGCGGCCCGGTTCCCAAGCGTGAATATGCGAGAAGGCTTTGCACGAGGGAATCCATCCGAAGTGTGATGTCCAGGGCCCGGGCGACCAATTTGGCGGACTCGGAATCGAGCTTAGCTCTGCAATGCCGCTCCAAGACCTTTAAATAGGCGGCTATGCCGACAAGCGGTTCCCTCAGGTCATGTGCCGCAACGTAAGCGAATTCTTCCAGGTCCCTGTTACTGCGCTCCAAGGCTTCGGTCTTGGCTCGCAGCATTTCCTCGGTCCGCTTGAGATCGCTCAGGTTCTTGGTTATGCTCGCGATGCCGACAGGTTCACCTCTCTTGTCGGTCAAGAGCGAGAGGCTCACCAAGACGGGTAACACGTCCCCCGACGCCTTTTGGTGCAAGGCTTCCACGTTCTCGACTTTTTCGCCCAGTTTGCATCGCTCGTGCAGGCGATCCACCATTTCATGCCGGATCGGGGATACGATCGACTTGATGGATTTGCCGATCAACTCATCACGGCTCCACCCGTATGTTTCTTCAGCAGCCCTGTTCAAATCGACAATACGGCCCTCCAAATCTCGGATGAAAATCGGGTCTATTGATTCCATAAAGACTTTGGACATCTGGAGAAGTTTTTCTTCGGCACGCTTACGGTCGGAGATGTCAAACACTGTTCCTGAGACCCGCAACGGCTTCCCCTGTCTATCGCGGTCAACAACCTTGCCCTTGGACAAAACCCAAAGCCATTCACCCGACTTGGACTTCACGCGATGCTCGGCCTCATAGTACGCGGTGCGCCCCTCCAAATGGGCATTCCAAGCCTCAATGACCGCAGATCTATCTTCAGGATGAACTTTGCTTTTCCACCAATCCAAGTTCGGCTGGATGTCATCAAGAGAATAACCGAACATCTCGGCCCACGTCTTGTCAACGAATGCTTCCTTGCTCGCGAGATTGTAATCCCACAATCCCAAGTCTGCGCCTTTCAGTGCAAGTTCAAGCCTTTGCTGACTTTCATATAGCAACCTCTGCGCACGTTCGCGCTCAACAATTTCACGTTCCAACTGTGCGTTGAGTTCAAGCAATTCGCGGGTGCGTTGCTGAATCCGATGTTCGAGCTCTCGATTTGCTCGTTCAAGCGCTTTCTCGGCGCTCTTGCGCTCCGCGACTTCCTTCTCCAGGTCGGCTTGGTATTTCTGACTCAAGAGCAGCTGTTTCTTCTCAAGAGTGAGATCCTCCACAACGATCAGAATCAGACGTTTCTCTTTCAGCCTAACCAACCGAAAATTCAGTCGGCCCCATATTCGTGTTCCGGCAGTCCCTAGGACGGCGTCACATGTCTGAGGTTTTCGAGTCGAAAGAACGTCTTCCAACACCGTCTGAATCTTCTGTAAGGCTCCTGAAGCGACCAATATATCAGCAACCGGAACTCCCAACAATTTCTCGGGATCGGGGCCGATCTTGCCGCATGCTTGGTTGGCCAAGATGATTCGATAAGACTCGTCGATCAATACCGCGGGAAGCGGAAGGGCCTGCAACAATTTGCTGAATGAAGTCGTCCTGAAGAGCGTGGCATCAAAGCCTCCCGATGACGTGACTTCGGTTACGAGAGTACTCACGTCGATTGATTCGGTATCTTCAAACGGGCCACGGAAGGGAGTCTTGCTGTTTTTCATCACGACCTCTCGAAAAAGTCGTTGGACGATTTTCCATTATAACACATGGAGAAATGAGTCCTCGTCGCGCTGGGCGGACTCCTCTCCGAACGTGGCTCTAGGCCTTGCTTATCCGCAACACCGGTTTGATCGTATCCCCTCGCCTGGCGTCGGCGATGGCTTGGTTGATCTCACTGAAATCATAGAACTTCAGGAGGCGATCAAACGGGAATTCTCCCGCCCGATACAGCTCGATCAGTTTGCCAGGATCTCGTCGTCCCGCGGACCTTCCAGCTCGACGGGCTCGATCTTCAGAGGCCCGCGCCTCTGACGGAGGACGGCCGCCTGAATCTGCTGCACATCAACATCTGCCCGACGAGGCATTGTCCAAGCCTCTCTACTGGATTCTTGGCGTTCGTTGTGCCTTCTCAGCCACCGGAGACACTATTGGCGTTTCTGCCCGCCAGCCAGAAAAATGGTAACGCACGCCATTACGCCTTCGCGATCTTCTCTACGTTGCAGCTCACGTACCCAATCATCAATGGCGCAAGATGCTTGATCATTTTCGGATCTTACCTTGTCTGCGGTTGCATAAATGTCATATACAATATCTGCGGCTTTGAGACCGTCAGCCAACAAAATGAGTCCATCAGCCCAGGTATTCTCCAGCCCTTCAGCCCTCACTCTCCTCAAGAGTTGCCGGCCGATATTCGGGTTCTTGAAGCTGTTCTTCCATGTCTGAACCACTCTGTCTGTGATTTCGTCATTGTCCGCGTCTATGACAAATGTGGACCAATCCGGTTCCGCACAAACCAGCCGCCCGTCAGGCTTCAGGACTCGAATCATTTCGGAGATCACTTTTTGCGGCTCCTGAACATGCTGAAGAGTTCGGTCTACTCTGATGCCGTCCACTGAATTTGAAGGAATATCCAAGCTATGAATGTCTCTTTGCACAAATGAGACTCCTTCAACCGCAGCGAATGCGTTTCTCGCAGCTTCCAGCAGTCTTTCGCTGTTATCTATACCGATACTGGACCCTCCCGGAGAAACCACGCTTGCCAATCTCGCAACATCGAAGCCGAGACCGCAGCCGACATCAACCACGATATCGCCCGGCTTCAATTTGAGTCTGTCTATACTCATTTTCTTGTAAGCATTGAATGAAGGAAGCCTATCCAAGAATCGCAGGCATGCTACCAGCTTTCCGATGTCACTATTGTTATCGACATCTCTGAAGCCGGTAGCCAAATAGCTGTCATGCGCGGTCATTGTCACGTCCGGTTATCCGTTTATGAGAATCGCCGGTTTGAGCGATTCCGCGAACACTTTATTCAACTTGAACGATGCGCGCAAGCTCGATGCCGCGCTTCCTTGCTGCTCGCGCTTTGCACTCGAGAGTTCAGGCAGCGAATTGGCAGCACCAGACCTCCTCTCCTTGACACGGAGGGATTCATCAGGCACCTTGAGAGAAGACAGCGCGGAAGACTAGAGTGGCTGAGCGCTCAGGCATTGCACAGCCGGATTCGTGCTGATGAACAGCAAGTCACAGCGCAAACGCAGCCGAATACTGCTTTCCGCGCGTGAGCCCATTGGAAGGACAGAACATGGCAACAAAACTCGATGATGTTATGTCGGCCGCGCTTCAACTGAGTGCTGAAGAGCGGGCGCACTTGGCCGGCAGGCTATTGCTCAGCTTGAATGAGCCATCAGAAGAGGACGTAGAAAACGTCTGGCTTGAAGAAGCAGAACTCCGCCTTAGAGAGTTTCGCGAGGGCAGAGTCCGAAGCATACCTGCTGATGAAGTGTTCCACCCCTGGCTCTCGTTGGACTAACGCTCTTGTCGAGGGTAAATTGTTGGTGGAGGTGGAAAGGAATGACACGAATTCAAAGACTGGAACGGCAGATCAAAGAGCTTACTCCTCGTGAGCTTGCAGCCTTTCGTAAGTGGTTCCAGGAGTATGATGCCGCCGAGTGGGACAAACAGATTGAAGGGGATGCTCTGGCCGGCAGATTCGACAAACTGGCGGAAAAGGCGCTTGCAGACCATCAGGCAGGACAAACGACAGAAATTTGAAGCATTTTGCGTCACCCGACTTCTGGGAGTGCTACTCCCGGCTGCCCAAACAGGTCCAGCGGCTCGCAGACTCAAGTTACGTGCTGCTCAAGACTGATCCTTCTCATCCGTCTCTCCACTTCAAGAAGATCGGCAAATACCGAACGGTCCGAGTTGGCCTTCACTATCGCGCCCTTGCAGTTCAGATGGAAGAAGGGCTACTCTGGTTCTGGATTGGAAACCATTCGGAATACGACAAACTTCTGGGTTAGCAACTCCAGTTCATCTTCTTGTCGCGCGCCCATGGCAAAGACCCTGACTCATCTTTGGTAGTCTGCGACCGATTCGGGTTTGAACTGTCCAAGTTGATTCTCAAGGTGTGTTATTTCCAAGCGCCCCTTCCCGAGTTGTGCACAAAAAACAAACAGCACTCGATGCCCTGACAAGGCCTGGTAAAGCCTTATCTTCCCTCATTACCACTTATCCGGAATCCGTCCTGTTGGTTTTTTGTACAAGTTTTTGTTCCCGCGTGACTCCCGTCGCGCGCGGTGACGGCTCAACATCGCAAAATGACTCAGCTATTATGTACCGGAGAATCTTGACAATCGTGGTACACAATTTGCTTGGTGGATTTTGTACGCGGGTGGAGTCCGGTGCTCCTTCCGTCTGCATCAATCACGATTGTGGCGCGCTTTCCCACCGCAGAAGGGGGCCGCTCATGAATACGATCCGAATAGTTGCCCGTGAGTTCGTCAGAGACGTGAGGGCCGGCGTCAGCGATGCCTGGTTGCTGGAGAAGTACGGTCTTTCCGTGGCCGGATTACTGAAAGTCAAGAGACAACTCGTCGCAAAGGGTCTGTTGAATGTTGACGAGGTTGGACCGCTGGAAACGACCGGCCGGTTGAGCGCGGACTTGGTGGACCTAAGTGACTTCGTGGAAACCTTTTCGAAACGGCCTGACGACTGTCACCTCATGGCCAAGTACTCGTTAACGCCAGACCAATTGAAAGAAGTCTACGAGACGGCGATTCGCAAGGGGTTACTCTCGGAATACGAGGTAAATGCGCGTGCGAGAAAGGCCCGTGAGATCGACGACGATGCTCGTCCCGGGCACGATGAAACATCCTCGGAGACTTGGAAGACGGAACCGGTTGAAGTGACAGGATATTCTACTGAAATACGCAACTTCATGCTGAATTTCGCGGATGACACCGGACCTTACGCTCGATCGACGGATGAGCCGACGAGGAACGTGGCCCGCCAGACCGGCAACCGTGGCAGTGCGGCCGCTGATCCAGGCTCATGCCCCAAATGCGGGCACCCGAAGGATCCCGACCTGCCGGATTCATGTCCGCATTGCGGTATCGTCTACGCCAAGCTGGGTACGAGCGCCTTGAGAGGCAAGGTTGCTGTGTGGGACGAATCATTCAGGCCACGTTGAAGCGGCCGCGCGCAGTGCTTTCAGGAACCTGGGTTGTTTTCCCGCGACGGGCCATAGGGGGTGCAATAAGCAACAGTCCAAGAAGACCCCCTCCCTGTCCCTCCCCGTCAACGGGGAGGGAACGCACTTCCCCCCGTTGACGGGGGGACAGAGGGGGGGGGTTACGGAAGAAGCAGATCGCGGCAGCGAGAATTCAGTTTCCTGTGCCAAAGCCGACTTTGACGCGCGGCGGGAATCGCTTCAGCACGTCAACATACCGGTTATACTCCGCTCCGATCGCAACGGTGACGGGGATGTGGCGAACACCGGCATTCACATCCTCTTGCGGATCCGTATAGAGGTTGACCATCGTGACTCCTCCCGTCTCGGTCACGATCGCGCCACTGAAACCGGCCTGGAATCCTCTCGGAAAGATAGCCTTTTCAAGTTCCAGGACTCCCAAGCCCTTGAACTCGTCAATACGGAATCCCGCCAAATGCGCGTTTAGAGTGTATATCCGGCTTCGGCGGTTGGAAAGACCGTTCTCCGCGAGTAGGAAGGATGTCTGGTCGATCCCGTCGACATAGCGGTCTTTGGGCAAATACTTGGTGACGTCCGCGCCGGGCGCGCCAGCAATGGAGATGCAGGTATTGAACAGGTCGGCCAGATCGAACAGACCATCCGACTTCCGCGGAGAGATTACACCCTTCCAGTAGGCGAAGGTTGGCACCCGCACACCGCCTTCCCAACTTGATCCCTTGTGGCCGCGGAACGGCGAGCGGCCGTGGGGCGGCACCTCCCCTTCAGGCCCGTTGTCGGAGGTGAATAATATCAACGTGTTCTCCAACTGGCCGGTCTCTTCGAGCGCACGGACCAGTCGGCCCAGGATATCATCGGATTCCACCATGGCGTCGCTATAGACCGTCCGTGCCGGTGACTTACCCGCGTACTTTTCGTTGGGGTAATTATCGAAGTGAGCGGCACGCGTCGCATGATACAAGAACCACGGCCGGTCGCTCTTCGCCATCTTCCGGATGAATTTGTCGCTGTAATCCGCCCAATCCTGGTCGAGGTTCCCGATAGTCGAGAGATTGATCTCGTACACGTTTTCAACGCCCATCTTCCCTTTCATGCAGTGGACGTTGTTGTGATTGAAGGGGAGCTTCTGCATCATGGCGAAACGAGAAGGGCTCAGAGCGATCTCCGGGTTGAAGTAAATGTCGCGCCACTCGGTGTACATGTCGGAAACGCCGAGAAAGCCATAAAAGTCGTCGTACCCCACGTTCTGGGGCAGGGAGCCCTCGTTTTCACCCATGTGCCACTTTCCCACACCTTGGGTGACGTAACCCAGCTTCTGGAGGACCGAAGCTACCGTGGCCGCGCCGTCCAGGCCGCCAGGCTCACCGTACATCGGTGGCCGAAGCAGGCCATGATGCAGGGGATTTTGGCCCAGGTGGATCGTGGCCCGCGTCGGTGTGCAGCTCGGCGTCGAATACGCCGAGGTGAGGATCAGGCCGGCTTGGGCGAGCCTATCCATGTTCGGGGTGGGATTACCAACGGATTCCCCGCCCCCGTTGAACCCCGGGTCCATCCATCCAACGTCATCCATGATGAAAACGAGAATGTTCGGCTTCTTGCCGAACCGCTTCTCCAGGAGGGCCAGCTTCTGCCGAGCGTCCTTGTCTTGCTCATCATGTTTGATGACGGGCTCCATATTGTCAGCGATCTGAACCGGCTGGACATGGAGGTACTGCCCAGGGTGGTCGTATCCCTTGGCCGTGGTCTGGCCCGTTACCGAGCCCCGTGTGATATCCTCGGCCCGGATCGTGCCCGAGGCCAGGAGCCCCACAACGCCGGCGGCCAGAAGAGCCCACAGCGCTCGGCCACCTGCCTTCCCGTTAACCCATTTCAATGATCGCGACACCGCACATTCTCCTTACTGCACTTCCAATCCATGTTCATGCTGAGTAATTGCCGTTTGACTGATTACGAGCCTGTCGGCAGCTCTACTGAAGCTCTCTTCTTTTGCAAGAGAATAAAACGAAATCACGTGGTGCACGTTAAGCTGAAACCGCGTCATGGAGCCAATCATTATTACAGGTCTCGTACGTCGGTCAAGTACTGAAATTTCGGCCAGGCGCTTTTTTGAAGAAGGTTGCCTCGTCTATACACGAGATCTATGTCTCTTGTCCGGCTTGAGGAGGCGTGGTAGAGTATGCTGGCATACTTTATCCGGAGTTGAACCATGAAGCTGATGACGGATTGTATTCCGTGCAATCTCAAGGCTGCGCTCATGGCGATCCGCGAGCTGACCACTGAAGAAAGCGTAATAAAAGACCTGGTTGCAGAGATCATGCAGGTTCCTGCGATGCGAGGCCAAGACTGGAGCATAACGGGCTCTCAACTGGTGGAACAGATCTTCAGCAGGATCACGAACGCTTGCGGCAACGGAGATCCGTTCCAGAGGCGAAAGGCACTACAGAACGAAAAGTGTCTTGAACTCTACCCACGGCTGAAAAATCTTGTGGCGGAGTCGGACGATCCACTTTTCGCCGCGGTCAATATCGCAATTGTTGGCAATTCGATCGATCCCATGGGATATCTGAGTTCCCAGGATATCGAGCAGGTGATGCGCACATGTCTTGAAGATCCGGCGCCCCGAGAAAGATTCGTGGAATTCAAAGACCGACTGGAGAAATGCAGTCGGCTTGTTTATTTGGGTGACAATTGCGGTGAGATAGTATTTGACAAACTGCTGATTGAAACGATCAAGGCCCGGTATGAAATTGATATTACATTTGTGGTTCGCAGCGTCCCGGCTCTCAACGACGCCACAATGAGGGAGGCGGAAATGGTAGGAATGCACGAGACCGCGACCGTCGTGGAAAACGGCATCGATGGACCTTTGCCGGGAACAGTCCTTTCACGATGCTCCGAACAACTGAGAAGCCTGTGGAGCACCGCGGATCTGATCGTATCTAAAGGCGGAGGGAACTTCGACAGTCTCGATGAAGAAACCGGCATAACAACCCCACTGTATTACATGCTCGTATGCAAATGTAATCCTTACGAGAACTATTTTAATATTCCGATGAATCGCCCCATACTCTGTAGAGCTAATTTTCACAGGTAGGGTGAGAGCGCTGTCCTGCTGAAGTTCCACGAGACGTTGAAACAGCGCGGTTGACTTGAAGGGAGTTTCGTGGTCGAACTGGCCCTTATGGATGAAACTTTTCTCAGAATATTCGGTTTAGCGCGTTCCTACCTCGACACGCGGGAAAACGAAGAGCACACACGTCTTGCGTGCGAGTTTGCCTCCCGATTACTGCATGAAGAGGGCGGCGACCCGAACGTGGTTCTCCCGGCGACAATCCTTCACGACGTGGGCTGGAAGCGCATCCCGGAGGAGCTTCAGATCACTGCTTTCGGTCCCGGTAGAAGAGACAAGGCGCTTAACAGAGTCCATGAGCAGGAAGGTGTAAGAATCGCCGCGGACATCTTGACAACGGTGATGTACCCGGCTCATCTCATCGAAGAGATCGTTGAGATAGTGTCAGGGCATGATTCGATGCCGAAAGCGCTCTCCCTCAATGACGCCATCGTCAAGGACTCGGACAAGTTGTGGCGCTACACCGAGCACGGGGTAAGTCTCGGCATGCAGCGCTTTGCGATGACTCGGGCACGGTATCTGAAGCGCCTGAGAACCAAGCTTCGGGTTTGGTTCCTCACCGGCGCCGCCAAGAGGATAGCCAAAGCTGAACTACAATTACGTGAACAAGCTCCGGAATCAGGAAAGTGATACCGATGCGCTTTCAAGCAAGCGACGTACTTGTCTTGGTGGGACAGGCATCTTGCCTGTCACGTTTGGACAGGCGAGACGCCTGTCCCACCATTGCTTGTCCGAGATTGTCACCCATCTGATTGCCCATTTCTATGAAATAGAGTTCTCCCGCTTGCCGTGCCTGGACGTGTAGAGGTCGCTCGCTGCGACCGGCGCCGGCTACCCCCCGAATATGGATCGCCCTGCTACAAGCCGCATGATTTGGTTCGTGCCGGTATAGATCTGCGTGAGCTTTGCGTCGCGCATCATGCGCTCGACCGGATAGTCCTTCATGTATCCGTAACCGCCGTGAATCTGAACTGCGTCTGTAGTTACCTTCATTGCAGTGTCGGATGCAGTGAACTTTGCCAGTGCGGCAAATAGCGCTGCCTCGGTCATGCGGCCCTCATCGAACAGCCAGGCAGCCTTGTAGGTCAGGAGCCTTGCGGCCTCCACCGAGGCCACCATATCCGAAATCATAAACTGGATCGGGGCCAGCGCGCCGATGGGCTTGCTGAATTGGACTCTCTCCCGGCCGTACGCAATCGAAGCGTCGACCGCAGCCTGCGCAATGCCGACGGCCTGACTTGCGCAAAAAAGCCTGCTCATGGCCAGTGTGCTCATGAGATTCGCGAATCCGTCTCCTTCATTGCCGATGCGGTTCTCTACGGGCACCTCCAAGTTTTCAAAGAACAGCTCGGAATTGATGGATCCTCTCATCCCCATTTTGTTCTCGTTCTTACCGTATATGAGGCCCGGAAACCCCGCCTCAACGACAAATGCGCTGATTCCTCCGGCTTTCTTGTCGGGGTCGGTGTATGCATACAGGATGAAGAAGTCCGCGACCGATCCATTGGTAATGAAGCACTTTTGACCGTTTATCACATAACGATCATGCTTGAGCGTCGCGCGAGTCCTCATGGAGAGCAGGTCCGACCCCGCGCCGGGTTCGGTGGCAGCCAGCGCGGTCAGCACGGGCGAATCGCCTTCCAGACGGCGAAGATACCGTGCCTTGAGGGACGTTCCTCCGCCGTGCACCAACGGAAGCGTTCCGTCGGCTTGTGCGATGAGGAGCAACGCGGATGACGCACACCCGTAGGCGATCTCTTCCAAAATCATGGAAAAGAGGAGGAACGATGTCTCCACACCGCCGTATTCAGCCGGAAGCAACGGGTTCAGCACTCCGTTTTCGGCAAATACCGTACGGGCGCGTTCGGGGAAGCCTCCGGCTTCATCGAGTTCGGCCGCTCTAGGAGCGATTTCGTTCTTTACGATTCTCTTGACGCTGTCAAGAATCATACGTTCCTCTTCAGTCAATACGAACATAATGGTGCTCGATCCTTTCTGTTGTGCACGGGTATGGTCTTTGGCAGTCCGGTCACGCGGGACGCGGGCTGCTCGTCATCGTACTTCCATGAAAGCAGGCTCGTATGAAATGCCGGGCCTCAATCAACAGATGATACCACTGAGCTTTCACATAAGTGGAAATGGCGGGCACGGAGGCCCGCCGCCACCATAAGAGATGGTGGGGGCCGGCGTCCCTGCCGGCCCTTTCTATGTTACTTGTTAGAAAGCGCATTGGTATGAACCCTCGAGCTGAGGACTCGAGTCGATAGGCTCCAGCGTCACGTCGCCCACCCACCGGACACGGGTATCGCCGTACCGGTGACGAACGATGAGTCGTACGATGCCAGGAACGCGACGACCTTTGCCACTTCGTGTGGTTGTCCTGCACGCCCCAACGGTGTTTGGTCAATGATCTCCTGCTTGTACGGCTCCGCCATGAAATGCTCGATCGTAGGCGTCAACGTGAGCCCCGGCACCACTGCGTTCACCGTTATTCCGAATTTGCCCGCTTCCTTGGCCACGGACTTGGTCAAGCCGATTACGGCTGCTTTGGCTGCGGAATAGGCCACCTCTCCTTTGCCGCCGATCAGGCCGTAAATCGAGCTGATGTTGATGATTCTGCCCCAGCCTGCGGTCCGCATCGCGGGAAGCAACAATTTGATCAGCAGGAATGGTACTGTGACATGAATCGAGAAGACCGCCTCCAGATCCGGAGTATCTATCTTCGAAGTGGTGCCGGGTCGATCGAACCCCGCGTTGTTGACAAGTATGTCAATGAGCGTTTCTTGGGCAAGTTCCCCCACCCGAGTCCGGACAAAGTCCAAGTCAGTGAGATCAAGTGCCAAGGTCATGGCGTCCGCGCCCTTTCGGGCGAGTTCCTCGCTCACCTGGGCAAGCGTAGCGGCATTTCTGTCAACCAGGACCACTGCAGCGCCTTTCGACGCCAATTCCTCAGCGCAAGCACGACCGATCCCCTGGGCCGCCCCTGTCACCAAGGCCCGGTGACCGTTAAGGATCATGTTTCACCTCCCACCAGATCTCTAAGTTCTCGCTTGAGAATCTTTCCCGTCGGCCCCTGCGGCAGCGACTCGACAAATTCGACAGACCGAGGGGCTTTGTATTTGGCGATCCGTTCGCGGGTGAACTGAATGATCTCCTCTTCGGTTGAGATTTCTCCTTTTTTCAGGACGACGTAGGCCTTGGCTAGCTCGCCTTTCACCGGGTCGGGGACACCCACAACAGCGGCCAATGCAACTTTGGGGTGAGAATAGAGAACACCTTCCACCTCAGCAGGGTAGATATTGGCCCCTCCGGTGATGATGAGGTCCTGCTTTCGGTCCACCACGTACAGATACCCGTCCTTGTCCACGTATCCAAGGTCTCCGGAATGGAACCAGCCGCCGCGGAACACATCTTCATTCACTTCGGGCCTGTTCCAATACCGATGAATCGAGAACGCGTCGCCTTTCTCCACGATCTCGCCCACGTCTCCGACTGGCAGCTCTTCGCCGGTGTCGGAGACAATCCTAACCCAGATGTTCGATAAAGGCACCCCCACGGAGTTTTCCTTACGGACTCCGACCAGCGGATTGAGCGTCGTGAAGCCGCAGGCCTCGGTTTGGCCGTACCCGTCCAAGTGAGTAATTCCGAATACTTCCTCAATCTCGCGGATCAGACTTCCCGGGCAGTGGGCCCCGCCGGAATTCGTCACGCGCAAGGTGTTGATGTTGTCCTTGGCAGGATCATACTCCTGGAGAAGGTAGGAAAACATGGTGGGTGTGCCGGCGAAATATGTGCACCTGTGCGCCGAAATATGATCGAGGACCTTGCGCGCGTCGAAACGGTCCACCATTACCAATGTGGCGCCCGCGGCAAAAGCGGACATCATGACCACATTGATCGCGAAATTGTTGAACAGGGGAAGAGCGCATAGGAGATTATCTTCGCGTGAGAACTTGTTCCGCGTGCAACAACCCTGCACATTCGATAGAATCGATCGGCTCGTTTGCGTCGCGCCTTTGGGGCGCCCCGTCGTCCCGGATGTATAGATGATGCTGGCAATGTCGTCCAATCCTATGGGAACGTCGGGCGACTCAATCTGTTCCGACATGATCTCGAGAAGGCTCTCTTCCCGAGAGTCGTCCCCTTTGCCTTGCAGAAACACCTGTTTGAGATCGGGCAGGGCGTCTTTGATTGCAGATTCCCGGTCCCAAAGGTCGCTGTCGGCTATGATTGCGCGCGCGGATGTGTCCGCGCCGATATGCCCTATTTCGTGCCCGCGAAACATTACATTGAGCGGGACAACAACGGCGCCGGCCTTGAGTATGGCTGCGTAGGCGGTCACGAGCATGAGGGAGTTCTGCATGAACAGCAGCACCCGGTCTCCGGGGGCAATGCCTCGAGCCCTCAGCCCATTGGCAAGCTTATTGGCTTCTCGATTCAAGTCACGATAGGTGATACGTTGATCCTCGAAAATTACAGCGATCTTCTCCGGTTGATAACGAGCAACCACGTCCAACATCGAGCCTATGGTATGCTGCATTCCTTAAGCCTCCTGACGGGTATTCGATCGTGTCAAATGCCGGATGACGGTCTCCGTTGCCTTCCGGTCCCGCCTCCCTGAACGGCAAGGTATTGGTGTTGAATATCTTTATTGTCTCTGAATTCCGCGATCGAACCGTGGAATCGGATGCTGCCCTTGTCCACGACGTACACGCGATTGCACAGCTCCATGGCGAAGCCGACATTCTGTTCGCACAACAGTATTGAGAGCTTCCTCTCCTCTTTCAGACGCTTGATCGCGGCTCCCATTTCCCGAACAACCATGGGGCTCAAGCCTTCGAGCGGTTCATCGAGCAACAGGATCTTCGGATTGATCATGAGTGTTCGGGCCACGGCCAGCATCTGTTGCTCCCCGCCGCTCATCATACCGCCGGGTCGATTCTTCATCTCCTTCAGCCTGGGGAAGATCTCATATGCGCTGTCGATGGTAAACGAACCCGGTCGTTTCTGGTCAACACCGATCATCAGGTTTTCCAGAACAGTCAGGTCAGGAAAGATCATTCGATTTTCCGGCACATACCCCATGCCCATGCGGGAAATTTGGTGCACGGGCGTGCGGGAGATCTCGGTGCCCATGAAAGAGATCTTGCCTTGTCGGGGAGGCGTCAACCCCATGATGCTCCGCAATGTGGTGGTCTTGCCCGCTCCGTTGCGGCCCAGGAGCGCCAGGGCTTCGCCTTCCTCCATTTCGAGGCTCACGCCGAACAGGATGTGGCTCGTTCCATAGTAGGTGTGAATGGATTCGACATTGAGGATCATCATTCTTCCTCAAATTTGCGTGCCTGGCTAACTGGACGCATCGTAGTGCTCCGCTTAAGCTCTAGTAGATCGATCCATAGACACCTTGTCTCCAAGCCACCCGGCAAGGTGAGATGTTGACCGATGCGATATGTTTTGTAGGGGCGGGTCTCAGACCCGCCCCTACCCAAGGCCGTAGCTGGCGACCACGTGAAGGCATTTCTGAATCGATCTACTAGTTTGCATACGCTCGAAAAGCCCCTAACGGCCGGCGCTCTGAGAAACTCCAAGGTAGCATTCGCGCACCTTCTCGTTCTTCTGCACGGTCTCGGGAAGGCCCTCGGCAATTTTCACTCCCTGATGCAACACGACGAGCCGGTCTGCGATGTCGAACACCACGTCCATGTCATGCTCGGTGAAGAGCACGGTAAGGTCTTCATCATTGCGGAGTCTATCCACCAGTTCGACCAACGCCCAGGTTTCATCCGGGGCCATTCCCGCGGTCGGTTCGTCCATCAAAAGCATCTTTGGCTTCGTGCCAAGGGAAATTGCCAATTCCAGCCTCTTCTTGTCCCCGTGCGACAGCAGGTTACCCAGCGCGTGCCGCTGGTCGAGGAGTCCGACCATGGCCAATATTCGCTCGGTCTCCGCCCTGAGAAGGGCCGCTGTCGAACGGAACAAGCTGCCTCCAAGATCTTCGATGGAGAGTAGCGACATCTGAACGCTGTCGAATACCGTGAGTCCGGGATATATGTTCGTTAGTTGAAACGACCTGGCCAACCCTTTCCGGCAGATGACATGCGCCGGCAAGCCGGTGATGTCCTCTCCATCGAAGTAGACCCGGCCGGATGTGGGCTCCAGATAGTGGGTGATAACGTTGAATAGCGTGCTCTTGCCTGCACCGTTTGGACCGATCACCGCGCAGATCTCTTTGCGGTTGATCACGAGGTCGACCGTCGAAAGCGCGGTCACTCCGCCAAACCGTTTTGTCAATCGATCGGTGCGGAGAATCTCAGTCATGAAGGCTGACCTTCCTCCTGCTCAAAATGGCGTTTCCCTGCATAGGAGGCCACCAAGCCCATGACGCCCCCTGGCATAAAGAACACGATGAAGAAAACCAGCAGACCGATTATCAGGGGCCAATGCACGCTGAACCCCGAAACGACTGCATCGAGGAATACCCAGACCACAGCGCCTAATACGGGACCGAAAATGTGGGCCGCGCCTCCCAGAATGCCCATGAACACCGCCTTGCCGGAGGCCATCCAGTCAGCCATTTGCGGAACGACCGTGCGCGTGAACGGGGCAAAAAGGGCTCCCGACAGGCCCGCCAACATTCCCGATAGCACAAAGGCTTTTAGAGTATGCCTTCTCACGTCGATACCGACGAATCTGGCCCGAACAGAATTTTCGCGGATGGATCGAAGCGACAGTCCGAACGGAGACTGCACAATTCGATAATATGCATAGTACGCGCCTGCCACGATAATCAACGTGAAATAATAATAGACTCGCGAGTTCTGAAGTACCGGCGGAGGAATCAACCCTTGAATGCCGTTGTCTCCGCCCGTGATCCCGTACCCTTGAAAGATCATATAAAAAGTTGATTGAGCAACAACGACGGTCATAATCGCAAAATAGATGCCCGCCAGACGAACGCACAGATAACCGGTCAACCAAGCCCACAAGGTAGCGCTCACCACGCCGGCGATCAGGCAAACCGGAAACGGCAGATCCAGTTTCGTCATAGACAGAGCAAAACCGTAGGCGCCCACTGCAAAATAGGCCCCTTGGCCGAACGACAAGAGGCCGGTCTGCCCGTACAGTATTGAAAAACTTGCAGCGAAAAGAACCATGATTACGGCTTCTGTGGCGACTTTTACCCAGAATTCACCGATCACCACGCCGAGAACCGCCAATACCGCAGCGCCGCAGACAGGGACAAGCCATTGACGTTTCATAGAATCACCCCGCTCCCGCGCGCCTAGTGCAACCTGCCTGCCTGTCCCATGAGGCCCCACGGCCGCACGATCAGTATGATGCCGGCCAAAGCGAATATGAGCAGCGTGGCGATTTTGGGGACGTAGAGTATGGCAAAAGAGTAAGTCAAGCCGCAGATAACCGCGCTGAGGGCCGTGCCCACAAAACTCCCCATGCCTCCAATTACCATCACGCAGAACGACTCGATAAGAAGCGAATGCGCTTGGCCGAGGTCCACCATGCCCATCATGGTCCACGCTGAGCCCGCAATGCTGGCCAGAATGACACTGAGGACGAAAATCCCCATGTATGTCCGATGGATTGGGATTCCCAACGCGGGCAACATTTCTTTGTATGAGTACGCAGCTCGCAGTATCCGACCCGTCCGGGTACGAGCGAGCAGATACCAGGTAGCGATTCCGGAAGCCAAACCCAATAGCAATACAAAGATATCCGAAGCCGGAAAGCTGACTGGACCGACGCCGACGATGGCCGTTAGAATGTCGGGTCGGGAAACGAACAGGGGCGACGATCCCCACACGATCTTTGTGAGGTCATCGAGAATGTAAACCATTGCAAAAGTAGTGAGAAGCTGGTCACCCAGTTGTCTTTCATAGAGATGACGCATGATTACTTTCTCAATAACCAGACCCAGGACAGCCATGACCGCCGCGGAGCACAGGAATGCCGCCCAGACGGCGAAGCTGTATTCCATGAGGCAATAGTGAAATGTCCAGGTAAAGTAGGACGCGATCATGTACAGACTGAAATGAGCCATATTGAGCGTGCCCACGACGCCGAACAGCAAAGTCAGCCCGGATGTCACCAGGAAATAGAGCGACGCCCTGACGAGACCACTGAATACTTGACTAACGATCAGCTCCACCGTACCTCCAGCGGAATCCGGATATGCCCGCACCTCAACGAGAGAGAACGAGCAGCTATTTGATACCGTCAGACGAAACGGCAAATATTCTGGTGGGGTCAGCTTTCCGACCGGCCTTTTTACGGTTGGTATCGGGCTGGCTGGATTATTTCCTGCTGCCCCACGAGACTCAATCCCTACCGGCGACTAGTAGATCGATTCAGAAATGCCTTTGCATGGTCGTCATCCACAGCCTTGGGTAGGGGCGGGTCTCAGACCCGCCCCTACAGACCATATTGCGGTGTTCAATTCCTCACCTCGTCTCCAGCAAGGTGGCAAGCTACTTACGAAACGATCTGCTAGACGAGGCTCGCTCATTTCTGCGACCAGGGCACAAATTGCACAGCCTTCGCCTTCCTCATATTGTTTATGTCTTCCACGCTTCGGAACAGCGAGTCACCCGGAACTGCCATCGGGTCTTTGCCCAGGCAGAATCCTTTCTCTTGGTCGTAGTAGCTCGTGGCGAAGTACTCCGGGCTGTTCATCTGATGATCGATCGGGCGGAACGACAGCTTTCCGCGAAGTGTGTCGAATTGAGTTGTTTCAAGGGCCTTCGCAATTGCGTCACGGTCGAAGCTGCCCACCTTCTTGATAGCGTCAGCCAGAGCCATCACGGAATCGTAGCTGAGGATCGCCCAGCAGGTCGGGTACTTCTTCGTGATCTTTTTGTATGCCTCAATGAATGTCTTCATCTTGGGGGTATCGATGGCATAGAAGGGTCCGCGGGTGTACATACGCATTCCCTGGGGAAATTCCTTGCCCACTGCCATGACATCGCCTTCGAACCCATGTGACAGGAAGGCCGTCTTGTCGAAGAATTTGTATCCGCTCGCCTGACGAAGGAACGTTTGATATGCGCTCCCGGCCAGTATCCCGATCACCAAATCAGGCTTGAGATTCACAGTCGCAGTGATATACGAGGAGAAATTCGTCTCTTTCAGCGGTGGCCAGAACTCTCCGATCCGCTTGGCCTCCGGTTTTGTCTTGGCAAGCTCTTTACCGAGCAAGTCAACAGTCGAATGGCCCCATTCATAATCCAAGGCAATGGTCACGTACGTCTTGAAATTAACTGATTTCAGGTAGTTCGCGATCGCCTGAGATTCCATGTGAGAATTGGGGACCACCTGGAAATAGTACGGATGAATACGCTCGATCGTGGCCTGTTCCGTGTTGGCTATGCTCGAGATGTGGAGCATTTTATGCTCTTTGGTCACCTCGATCACGCCGAGCAATACTGCACTGGATGTCGGGCCGACGATGGCATCCACCTTGTCTCGGAGAATCATATCGTTCGCTTGGCGGACTCCGGTGGCGACGTCGGCTTTCGTGTCCTTCTGGACGAGGACCACCTGCCGACCTTTTATCCCGCCCGCGGCATTGAGCTGATCCGCCGCCACTTGGCAGGCAGCCATCGCCTCTTCTCCATAGATAGAGTATGGGCCGCTGAACGGCTGCAGAACTCCGATCTTGTACGGTTCCTCAGCCTGCCCGATTCCTGATGCCCACAGGCACAACGCCAGCGCTCCCATGAGCATGACAAAACCGCCTGTCCTCGTGGAAGGGACTCTCATCGCGCATTCTCCTTTCTGTGGTGGTCGGTAGCCGCAAGGGGTGATGCAAGCTGCAAATCTCTAGCAGAACCTGTGCCAAGATGGTGTGCGCCGGCACGTGCGCGGGACGAAGTCATAAATCTCGGGGCATTGCGTCGTTCGGTTTACGCGCCGGATGAGGAGCGAGGTTACCGCAGAGCGCTGAGGTGATGGCCAGAAAATGGCCGAAAGATATCGCTCGTGTGCAATCGCACGAAAAAACCAGTGCTTGTGACCGGCCAAGCTGTGGCTGATCGCGGCCAGAATCTGGCCAGCGCACTGCCTCAGTCTGTTATACAAATGCACTTTCAAGAAAGTGATTCTGGCATGTGGCCGCCTCACGGCTTCGACTGCGCAGTGCTAAGTACAGGATTTCATAAATACAGTTACGTATCAGAAGCCTGCGCCCTGACGTTGTCAGCCCTTGTCGGCCTTCGACATCTCCACCTCAAACGGCTTCATCAGACGCTTGCCGAACAATTTCCAGGCCGGGGCTAGAATGGCGCTCAATGCCCTGAAGTACCAGTAACGGTGCCGGAAATATATCTCGCGGAGCTTTCGAGCCCATTCGTCCGCGACAACCTCCGGGTCTCTGTGGTCCGGAACCATGGCCCTGTGGATGTGGTGCCCCACTTCATGGAACAGCACATCCGCGAAGAACAGATCCTGGACAAGCTTCCGTCGAAACCACCAACCTTTGCCGTCCCCGAAGACGGTGAGGTCCACAACGATCTCGATTCGCGCGGGCCGATCCTCACACTTCCGGTGGTAACAGCCCCGAGATTCTTGAAGTGAGACTTTACGCTTCCCCACGAATATCTTCTGACGTCTTCGACTTCGATTCCAGCTGCTGCTGTTGGTCAATGCGACGATCTTGAGGCCGGTGAGATAGGTAGGCGGTATTCCATCGAGCAGACGAGCGACCGCGGTCCGGACCCATGGGGCAGGGGTGAAGTCCGTGTAAGCTTCCTGTATCAGTGGGCTTTGATTATATCCATCATGCGGTCTGGACCGCTCCGTCATGATCGTTCCCGAAATCGGTCGAAGATTGTATATACGGCTGTGCAGAAAGGCCAGGGAAGCCCGTGCAAGACCCCGCGATCAATGCCCCCGCTCTTCGGAAGTCGTCGCAGTCCAGGCTCAGCGCGGTTGCTTCTTTGTGCAACAACATACAAGCCAGGCCCCTTGCTCCACAATAGGAAATCTGGGGACACCATACATAATTGTGACCAGATGCTCGAATTAAGTATGGTGTCCCCGGAATTCGTTAAATGCAGACCTTACTTGCGGAACGTGACACTAGAGATCTTAAGCCGACTCATGTAGTGTTTCAATGACCCTCTGGATATCCCCAGAAGTTCAGCCGTCTTGGTCACGTTGCCGTTGCAGCGCCGCAAGCCATCGGCAATCAAGGATTGCTTGGCGCGATCCACCAATTCGTTCAGCCGTGATCCATCTAAGCGATCCCAATCCTGGAGAGCCGTGGCTTGAGCCGTTCCGCCGTCGCGATCTCCGTCCTGAGACAAGACAAGTGCCGACTTGGTAATGGTCCCGGTTCCGGAAAGGATGAGAGCCCTTTCGAGCACATTTTCCAGCTCTCGAACGTTGCCGGGCCAGCTGTAAGAATTCAGCAATCCTAAGGCGTCGGGTTCGAGTGGCGGCGCCTCGCTCAAGCCGAGTCGGAAAGAGAGCCGCGTGAGGAGATCGCGTACGAGTATGGACAAGTCTTCCATTCTGTTTCGCAGGGGTGGAACCAAAATGGGGAGCACGTTCAACCGATAGAAAAGATCCTGGCGGAACTTCCGCGATTCAACGTCGCTCCTGAGGTCTCTATTAGTGGCTGCGACGATGCGCGCGTTTACTACGACAGGCTTCTCGCCGCCTACCCGCGTGAACGATTTGGTGTCGAGGAACGCGAGGAGCTTTGCCTGGATAGGCCAAGCCAACTCGCCGATCTCATTGAGTAGAAGGGTGCCGCCTTCAGCCAACTCCACAAGTCCTCGCTTGCGCCCTCGCGATCCCGTGAACGCGCCCGGCTCATGACCGAACAACTCTGATTCCGCCAGTTCCGTGGGTAGAGCTGCACAATTGATTGCATAGAACGGTCCGCCGGCACGCCGCGACTGGTCGTGCAGGTATTTGGCCAGGAAATCTTTGCCGCTCCCGCTTTCTCCCAGGAACAGTACCGTGCTGTCGCTTCGAGCCGCGAGCAGAAGACGCTCCATCGCCGACGTCATGCTCTTGGAAACATATTGCGGAGATTCGAACGGCTCCCCAGTCGGCACACACGGCCGACGACCGGTTATGTCCCTCAATATGCCACAGAGCCCTACTATGGCGCCGAACGCGTCTCTGAGCGGCGTCCTCGTGGAACTCAGCACCACCTGACTGCCGTGCACCTCTATGGTGTATTCCGCCTCCATCGGCTGCCCGGCAAGCACACGAGTTTCGATGCTCTTCAGATTCTCCGGCAGACCATCATGCAGCAGGCGATCGTCTGTTCGGCCGATGATCTGATCCGGTCGCACCTGAAACAGCCTCAGCATGCTGGGGTTGACATGCGTGTATTTCAAGGAGCGGTCCTTTACGAATATGCTGTCCTGTGCGGCATCGAAGATTGCCCGGAGGCGCTCCTCGCTTACCTGCAACTGCTCCCGTGAGCTTCTGATTTCATCCAGCAGCTTGGTCTTTTCTGTCACTTGTTGCCGGAGCCCCGCGATCTCCTGTCCCAGCGTGTCACTGGTCTGTTTCAGGCCTGCCAACAAGCGCTTCGTTTCATTTCTCGATCGGAAGTACTGCAAAGCGTTGTCGATTACCATCCTCATTTCATCTTCGTGCCAAGGCTTCTGGAGGTAGTAATAGATCTTGCTGCGGTTAATCGCGTGGATAACGGCCTCGATATCACTATAGCCAGTGAGAATGATACGTACCGTGTTTGGATGCTGAGGGACAATCCTCTCGAGGAACTCAACACCTGTTTCCCCAGGCATTCTCTGGTCAGCGATAACTACGTGGATGTCATGCCGTTGCATGATTCGATAGGCTTCGTCTGCTGAAAGGGCCAGGTGAATCTCATAGTCGCGCCTGAAGACGTACTTGAAATTTGTCAGGTTCTCCTTTTCGTCATCCACATACAGGATTCGTCGCTTACCCGGTTCCATCTGACGCATCGCCAGTCCTTTCCGATCTCAAAGGCAGGTAGATCCGGAACGTTGACCCGCTCGGACGGTTACGGACAAATTCGATAGTTCCCCCATGGCTCTTGACGATACCCAGGCAGATGGAGAGCCCCAATCCATTTCCTTTTCCCACGTCTTTCGTAGTGAAGAACGGCTCGAAAATGCGGTCCTTGATCTCGGTGGGTATTCCGGCGCCGGTGTCTCGAATTTCAACTACGACAAACGGCTCACCATCTTTCTGCACTACCTCGGTTTTGATCACAATTTCCTCGACCGAGGCCACTGTCGGTTTGCTCTTGATCGCCTCCACCGCGTTTCCGAGAATATTCATAAAGACTTGGTTGAGCTTTCCGGGAGAACAGAGAATATAAGGTATATTTCCGTAGTCTTTCCTGATGGTGATGAGGTCTCTGTATTCATTTCTCAGCATGATCAAGGTCGAATCGATGCTCTGGTGTATGTCGGCTGGCTTCTCTTCGTCCTCGTCCAGGCGGGCGAAGGTTCGCAGACTCCTTACAATTTCCGCGGCGCGCTGGGCTCCCGTCTGAATATTGTCCAAAACTTCGAAGAGACCGCCGCGAACCTCATCGAACTGTATTTCGCGTTTAAATCTATCAACTTCGGTCAACGCTGCCTCGGCAGTTGCCCCGTTAAGCGTCGAATAGCGGTCAACCACGCTCATCAAGTCGTCGAGAAGGCTTCTCAAACCCATAATTCCGGACGTAATAAAATTGATGGGATTGTTGATCTCGTGTGCGATTCCAGCCGTCAACACGCCGAGAGAAGCCATTTTCTCGGACTGCACTATCCTCGCCTGGGCCGCCTTCAACTCGTCAAGGGTCCGTTCCAGGCGTTCGTTCTGCCACTCCAATTCCTGCTGATACTTCCGCAGCTTTAGGTGAGTTTCGACTCGCGCAATCACCTCACTCACTTGGAAAGGCTTACTGATGTAGTCCACTCCTCCACATTCGAACGCAGTTACCTTGTCAAACGCCTGCGTAAGGGCACTGATGAAGATCACTGGAATTCCCTTCAGCTCGGGGTCCGCCTTGAGAAGCCGGCAGACTTCGTATCCGTCTAACTCCGGCATGCGAATGTCGAGCAATATCAGATCGGGAGGCAGCTTTCTAGCAGCACGCAAGGCGAGTTTCCCGCTGATCGCTGGACGCACCTTATGACCGCATTGCCGGAGCATCTCGGACAGCACGTCGAGGTTTTCCGGTTTGTCGTCCACGATGAGAATGTTTGCCTGTTTCGGGCGGCCGCTCATTGTTCGTCCTTCCGGTTCCTGAGCGCCCTGATAAGCGTTTCGAAATCGTATCGTTTAAGAAGCCGGCTCACTGCTCCCGCAGCTGCCGGATTCACTTCCCCTACCCGGCACAGAAGTCCGTTCAGACGATCGAGGTCAAGTTGCTGGGCCGCTTCCGAAAGCTGATCGATTAACTCCGGCGGCAGATCGGCGCACGAGTCCAGTTCGAGCGAAGCTCCATGAGCCGTCACTACGTCCTCGCCGTTTCCTTGGCCGTCACGCTGCTGGTATGCATATTCGAGATCGAGGTGCAGGCGCAGCGCGTCATACACGTCTGTCTCCCGGAATGGTTTTCGAATGAAGTCGTCCAGTCCTTCAGCCAGCACGGTCTTTCGCTCTTCTTCCCACGCTCCCGCACTCACAGCTATGATTACAGTGTTTCTACCTCCTGGGAGGGTCCGTATCTCCTTGGTGGCTTGAAGACCATCCATCACGGGCATCTTCATGTCCATGAGGACCGCGTGGGGCCGCCATTCACTGAACAGATCGACGGCCTGTTTGCCGTTGTCCGCCGTGTTAACCTGAAAGCCCACCGCTACAAGCATGGCCGACAATATTTCCCTGTTCGTGCGAATATCGTCCACCACGAGTATACGGTATCGCGGCTGCCCTGGCTGAAGGCCCACCACGCGCGCTTTGGGTTTACTTGTCACGAAGGATTGATCGCTTCCTCGCGCGACAGGGATCTCCACCCGAAAGACACTGCCTTGGCCATTGCGACTTGTTACGGAGATGGCCCCTCCCATGATACCGGCGAATTCCTTACAGATGGCCAGTCCCAGTCCGGTGCCCCCCTCCTCGCCTGCACCCGTTCCGAGCTGTTCAAACGGCTGAAATATGCGTTCCCTATCCTGGGGACTGATTCCCACGCCGGTGTCTTCCACCTCCAGAATGAGCTGCATCTCTGTGCCGGTATGTGGAAGCTCGCACTCGGTAGAGCTTTTCTTGAGACAGCCGTTTTGCGAAGACACCCGGAGCAGCACGCCGCCGTTATCCGTGAACTTCACCGCATTTCCGAGCAAGTTGATAAGGACCTGCCGAATCTTGCCCTGGTCCGCGACGATATGCCGGGCAAGCCCTTCGGAGGTGCTCACCTCAAATTGAAGGCCCTTTGCGTCGGTCCGCACACGAAACATCATCTCGATGTCTTCCAGGAGTCTGTACAGATCGAGATCGGCCGGGTTGACCGCGCTGCACCCGGACTCGATCTTGGACATCTCCAAGACTTCGTTGATGAGTGCCAGCAGATGCTCGCCGCTCCGATTGATCCGTTCGATGCTTTGTCGGTGCTGGGCCGCGATCGAGAAATCTCTCAACATTAGCTGACAAAAGCCGAGGATGGCGTTGAGCGGTGTGCGGATCTCGTGCGAAATATTAGCCAGGAACGCACTCTTGGTCCGATTGGCCACCTCGGCGGCATCCCGGGCCCGCCGCAACTCCTCTTCCGTTCTCTTTCTCTGTGTGATGTCTACTCCGGAACTCAGGGTGCCGATAGCCTTTCCGCCCATGTCGGTCAAGACGGAGATTTGCCACGCGATGGTCAATGGCCGGCCATCCTTGGTCAAGACGGTATTCTCCGCATACTCGACGGATTCCGCTCCCTTGGACATCATCATCGAGAGCAGCGATCTGTACGAGTCTCTGTCGTCTTCCGAGACTACGGCCTCAAACCAGTCCGAGCCGATGAGTTCGCCTTCGGTGTAACCCAGAACTTCGCACCCCTTTTTGTTGATCAGCGCGGTCTTATGGTGCGAATCGATCAGAACGATAATAGCGCCCGCAATGTCGAGGTACCGTTGCGCCTTGTCTCGTTCCGCACGGACCTTGTACTCCGCCTGCTGGCGTTCGCCGATTTCTCTTTGCAGTCGCTTGTTTGTCGAAGTGAGGTCGCGGGTGCGCTCTTGGACGAACACCTCGAGCTGGTCTCGGTGCCTCCTTAATTCGTTCTCGGCATTTTTCAGCTCGGTGATGTCGCGGGCTTCGAGCACGAGATTTACAACTGATCCCGAGTCGTCTTTGAATGGTTTCAGCGAGAAGTCCAATACGCGCATGTCTCCCAAAGAGCACGCGCTGGTTGCCTCGAAGCGGAGGAATTGGCCTTCAGCAGCCTTCCGAACGGCATCCGGAACGAGGCGTTGGAGATCGGTGGAATCCGTCCACCATGGCAACGCCCAGCACGGCTTGCCGACTAACTCGGACTCCGTTACTCCGAGAAACTCCTGCATGGCGCTGTTGGCTGCCAACACGATGCCTTGGGGAGTCAGAAATCCCGCTATTTGGAAGGTCTGATTGAAAATAGCCCTGAATCGCTTCTCGCTCTTGCTCAAGGTTTCGTACGATGTTTCGATACTCTGTGCCATTTGATTGAAGGCGGTGGCCAGCTGGCCGAGTTCATCGCTGCTCTTCGCCTTGAGTCGCTCCTTGAGCTTACCTGCCTGAAAATCCCGGACACCTCTCGTGATCGCGGCAACACGATTGCACAATGCGGATGCAATCCAGGCAGCCAATCCGACGAGGATGACGATCATTGCGGCGGTGGACTCTCCAAGCCTTGTCATGCTCTGTGCGACATTGTCCGAGATGGTCCGATAAAGATCGTCCTGCTGCCGAGCAAGGCCCGCGTCGCGCTCCGCGATGAACTCGTCAATATAGTTTTTGGTTTCCACAACGGGACTGTGAAATTCCGATATGTTGGCAGTGATTCCCACGTGCCCGAATCCGCGGCGTTGGGCTCCGTACTGTCCGGTGTAGTAGTGAATCGCAGCCGTCGCGTTGAGTTTCCACAGACCGTCCCAAAAGAGGTGAAACGAGCCTGATCCTCCATACGTGGTAAGAGTTTGGAATCCCAGGCACTGAGGGGCAAAATTGAGGTACCGATAGTCGAGTCCCAACTGCCCGGCTTGCTCTTGTTCGAGGGAAGCCCTCTTGTGCCGAGAGGGACTATCGTATTCGGGGACATCTTGAACAAATTCGGAAAATCGTTTGCCGCTCCGCTTCCACTTTTCATATGTTTCTTCGTCCAGCCAAGGAGGCACCGATTCGCCCGTGGCCGGGTCGTAGCCGATAATGTGATAGTGTCTGGGATGTGCTATGATTCTGCCCTGGCAATCCGCCGTGAATGCGTAATTGCCGGTGCTCGCATCGGGGATGGAGCAGTACCGCGCCCCGGTTGGGACAGTGTGATCGGTAAAACCCATGAGGTGTCGGTGATCCAACGCGAGGGTGACGTACCCGATTCTCCGACCGTCCTGCAAGACCGGAGCCGCCCACCGGATGAGCCCCTCGAAACGTTTCCCGACCGGGTTTTCCTTTCCCGCGTATCCCGATTCTTCGGGCTCGTACACAATCCCGCTCGCAAGCACCCTTTCGGGGAGATAAGGGCCGGTCACTGTCGATGGAACGTACGCCCCGATTACGCTGGAAACGTAGATTTCCCAGTCTCCCAGCCCACGCAGCTCGTGAAAATAGGTTTCCGCCTGACAGTAGGTATTCTCCTTCCGTGAGACGTCACGAAGCTCCGAGGACAGGCGAGAAGTGGTAGTGATCTTGAGTCGTTCCCGTCCTTCCAGATCGACGAATGTCATTTCCAGGTAGAGCGGACGTCTGATTCTCATCCCGTCGGTCTCGGGGGGCCGATAGTGAAATCCGATCTGATTTTCACGGAGTGGAGGGCTCACTTCGTGCGGGGGTTGCGCGGGCTGGCTGGCTGGGATCCACGATTGTCCATTGGGCGCCAAGGTCCACTGGCCATGCTCAATCACCTCGCGTGTTCGGCCGGATAGAAAATGACTGAATGAGGCCTCGGTCAACGGAAGCCCGGCGACAAACCGAATGTCGTCATCTCGATCGTACAGGAAAGCCGCGATCTCATGGGCAATGTCAGTGGAAAGCCGCTCGATTTTTTCCCTGGAGAGCAGCTCCAGTGCACGAATCGCGTCGTTTGTGGTCCGCGTTCCGACGGTCATGACGGATTCGCGCATCTCGTGCGTCATCGCGGCGGTCTGCTTGGAAACTCGTTCGCCCAACACCTGCGCATGATGACGCGCGAACCACCACGACACGAGGAGTGGAATGACCATCACCAGCACGAGCAACACGATCAGTTTGGTTCTCAGGCTCAGGCCGGACAACGCCGAAACGAGATCTCGGAAGAACGTCCTTCCCGACATCGGGCGCACCTTCCCTGGGAGAGCGGCGCCTGCACACTCGTGCGCAGTTGGGAGTGGATCCTGTTGAAGGATCTCGGTTTAGGACAGAATATCGTCGGCAGATTCTATGGACGGTGTTTGTGCAAGTCAAGGAGTCAGATCAGTGGGGGCAAGCATTCAGTTCTGCGAAGATGTCGGTTGCTTGAAGGCGCATTCGAATTACTCTTGATGGACGGTCAGGCGCACAAGGCCGGACTGTGCAGCCCATTCCCGTCCCTGAAGGAGACGGCTCTGATCGGCTTCCGCTCCGTTAATCTCGATCTTCCGGCGCCTCTCCCAGAAACCGGGTGATCGGTCGTCGAAAAACCGGGCTAAATCCGTTCCCTCCACAAAGATCCCCGAATTGAGAAAGAGCGGGCCGATTTCGTCCGCTACGAGATTGTAAAGCTTGAGAGTGAAGAATCCTTCCGCATCCCCACCTGACTCTTGTTCGGCCTCATGAGTGATCCCTTTCCGCATGGGCGCGTAATATCCGCCCTTACGGAGCGCGGCCCCAACGAATCCTGGCATAGCCGCCGAAAGAGCGAGAGTCGATCCATCTCTGATAACAGCGGAGTCAACATCGTCCACAGGCTTGCCATCAAGAAATATCGTGTTGATGCGACCGTCAAGATATTCGTTGCTCATGCCGAGCTGATCGCACAGTACTCTGCGCACGGTCTTGCCAACGGTTACCTTGAGCTTGAACCCCTTTTGCAAGAGTTCCAAAAAGTCCGAAGGTCGTCGCGATGCCCACGTGAGATGAATCGCCACCGGAGGACTCATTGTCGATTGCCCTCTTTTTGTTGTGATGTCATGAATTTGCCGATCCATGTAATCCGGAAGCAACAAGAGAACCTCCAATGGAGGTTCTCTCGTTTGTCATGACGTTACCGGCAATGCTTACCAGTTGAAGACCGTGTCCAAGTCTTCATCTTTTACCGTGAATTTCACATTGTGCGGCGGAAGGCTCTCGTTTTTGAAGAACGCCGGGAGCCTATCATGGGCCGAGGTGAATCCCGCTTTTTCGTTGAATTGACGCTCGCTCTTGAGAACAGACTTGCCCAAAGCCGCAACGTCGTCCGCTGTCAAGCTCAGTCCATAGAAGGAATTGAGCAGATCGATGAGGGCTTGGAACGTTTCGGGCTGGTCCAGCACGGCGAATGCTATGAATAAGCACATGCCCGTGGAGTCGATCGCTGCCGTCGCGATCTGCAGGTTCCTGGACAGATCGACCTGGCCCTCTGGCATCAGAGGATCCACAAAGCCACCTACCTTGAGAATGTTGGTAGCGACCGCGTACCCGGCCGTATGGTCCGCTCCCATGGTGCTCGTGGCGTACGTGACGCCGATGCCCTGGACGCCTCTCGGATCGTAGGCGGGAAGAGCCTGGTTCTTGACCACGGGGACCCTCTCCACGCCGAAGGCCTTGCCGGTTACCGCCGCGCCATTCCCAAGGATACGACCCAGGTGGGTCCCCTTGCCGACTTCATGGACGAGATTGATTGCAGCCTCTGCGTCGCCGAACTTGGCCACGCCTGCTTCCATGGCCACCGCGATGGTGGCGCCCATCTCAATGGTGTCCAGCCCGTAGTCATCGTCAAGCCGGTCCAACATTGCGATAGCGTCGAGGTCGTCGATTCCGCAATTGCCTCCGTGAGCCCACACAGTCTCGTATTCCGGCTGCTTGGTGAGGTACTGGCCGTCTTTGTTCAAATAAATCCCTGAACACTGGATCACGCAGCCACGATGACATCCATGGGTGGCTAATCCACCGCGCTCTGTTTCAGTCGCGGCCTCTGTCTCGCCACTGATTTTGGAGCAGCCGTCAAAACGGCCCCACATGAAGTTCTTGGTCGGATAACCGCCGGCTTCATTGAGTATGTTGGTCAACACGTTGGTGCCGTACGCCGCGAGGCCCTCGCCTGTCACCGGGTGCTTCTTCAGGCCGTCAACCCACCGTTTGTTGGCTTCTTTGAAGGCCTCCGGATCCTTGGGAGCGCGCATCTTGGTGCCATCATCGTCAAGAACGATCACCTTGACGCCCTTCGAGCCCATGACCGCACCAACTCCGCCACGGCCGGCGTGACGTGTTGGGCGCAGCTCCATATCCGTGCAGGCGATTGAGGCAGCGGACATCTTCATTTCGCCAGCCGGGCCGATGGAGATACAGGCGATCTTGTCGCCGTACTCCGACTTCATCTTGTCGACAACTGCGTAGTTGCCCAACATCTTCAGGCTGTTGTCCGGTGAAATCGAGACGTCGTCTTTGTTGATCGCTATCTTGTAAAGCGTGTTGTCGCTCGGCTTTCCTTCCAGCACGATGGCCGCGTAGCCGAGTCTCCCGAGGATTTGCGCGGCTTGCCCGCCGGCGTTGGCCTCCTTGATGCCGCCGGTGAGAGGGCTCTTGCAGCCCACCGAAATGCGCCCGGACATGGCTGCGATAGTACCGCTCAGAAGTCCTGGAGCGATGACCAGTTTGTTGTCCGCACCCAGGGGATGACAAAGAGGAGGCACCTCTTTGGCGACTAACGCCGAGGTGAGTGCTCTTCCGCCCAAGCCCGCGTAATCTCCCACGGGGGTTTCCGTGATTTTGGGGCCGCCTTGGGCGCCCATATCAATTCTTAAGATCTTGTCCATGAGCAATCCTCCAATCCAAATGTTGTCTCGAGTTCGGAATCAGACTGTCCCGGCAAGTCGGGCAGACCGATTATGTGGTGTTGAGATGTGTGGAGAGAAGCTTGCGGAACAAGTTCATGATATTCGCGGTGGCCGGGGGAGTCAAGAAGAAAAGTCCAATGATCCTTTCTGGTTATGACTCTTTTGACATAGGTGGGATAACAAAATTGTAACATGCGCCTTCCTGATACCAATGCGCCATCGAAGCGGTGAGGCTGCCGAATACCTCCTCCGCTTCGGACGGCAGGCCTAACTGCGCTTCGGAGGTATCCCGGCCGCCAGCGCCAATCACTTCTTTGAAAGCGCATCGGTGTGAATCGCTGCCATGCCGACAATTTTGGCTTCTTGCATGACATCTTTGAGCGGAACGCGGTTCGTCGCAGCCAATCGTTTACAGTCGTCGTATTCCGGAGATATGTTGATCACGGTTCCGTTGACGTGAGCCACCTTCACCTTGACCGGCCCATATTTGGTCCGGATCTCTTCGATGGTTCGCTCGGCTTTGATCCGGTTGTCGATCCTCCATCGGAGACCGATGCTCGTGGTCTCTTTCAGAACCGCATCCGAGAACTCTCCTACGCGCTCCACAGGACAGATCACGGAGACCAGTGTCCCCGGGCGGTTTTTCTTCATTTGAATTGGGACCAGGAATACGTCGAGCGCCCCCATGCCGAAGAATTTCTCCATGAGATAGTCGTAGATCTGGGGATTCATGTCGTCGATATTGGTTTCCAGGACAGCTATGCGTTCCACCTGATATCCGTAGACATTTTCCGCAGATTCACCGACAATCATCCGAAGAAGATTCGGGATTTCGGGGTCCGACGTCCCCGCGCCATATCCTACTTGCGTTACCGTCATGGCGGGCATGGGCCCGAAGTCGGCGGACAGAGTGGTCAGAATGGCAGCTCCGGTCGGCGTGAGGAGTTCTCCTTGCACCCCTGTGGAATAGGCGGGCTTACCCTTGATCAGCTCGGCAGTTGCAGGTGCGGGCACAGGCAAAATCCCATGGGCGCACTTTATGGTTCCGGTTCCCACATGGAACGCCGAACAGTACACCTGTTCGATGCCGAGCGCGGCTAGGCCTGCCACGGAACCGACCACGTCGATGATGGCGTCCATGGCGCCTACTTCATGAAAGTGTATCTTATCGATTGTCGTTCGATGAACCTCGGCTTCGGCCTGAGCCAATCGCGTGAAGACCGCCGCGCTCCGCTGCTTGACGGTGTCGTCAAAATCGCTCTGTCTCAATATCTCTTTGATGTCGTGCAGATGTCTGTGATGATGGTGGTGATAGTCATCATCGACGACTACCAAGGCTTGACTTCCGCTGATGCCACGTTTTGTCACCCTTTGGACATCAACTCGATAATGGCTCAGGTGGAGTTTAGCCAATTCCTGCCTGAGCTGCTCGACTGGTAGGCCGGCATCCATCAAGGCCCCGAGGATCATGTCTCCGCTCGCGCCGGCAAAGCAATCAAAGTAGGCAATTTTCATCGTGTTTTCCTTTCATCGGCCAACCAGCGAGAGGCCCAATCGCTCTGAGACCAAAGTCACTTTTTTGAAAGCGCACTGGCATGAGACCTTCACCGATCGAGGCTCATGATCGCGTCGAAGCCTGATTCTGCTCCAAGACATGGATGATGCTCAATACGGTTTGGTTCACCGGCGTGGGGATGCCGTGACGTCTGCCCAACTCCACAGCCTTTCCCGCAAAGACCTCGACTTCGGTTTTGCGGCCTGCCTCAATATCCTGCAACATCGAAGTCTTGCCGTTGGGCGAGAGGATTTTGAGAACAGCGTACCATCCATCGAGATCCTGCTCCCCAAGGTTCACTCCAATGTGCTGTGCCAGCACGATGACCTCGCGCATGAGCGCTTCCATTAATGCCTGTGCATCCGGTGATGATTGGAAGACCCCGTATGGCGCCCGCATAACGGCTGAGGCCTGGTTCACTCCCACGTTAACCATGAACTTCCACCACAGCATCCGCATCATGTCGGTGGGAGTTTCGTAGGCGACGCCGGCCCGTTCGAATGCGGCCTGCACGGCACGGACTCGTTCACTCGGTTGGGAATTGTCAGGCTCTCCAAAGATGATTTTCCCCGGTATGGTGTGGGTGACCGAGTTTCCCTCACGCACGGCGTCAATTCCGACGGCAATTGCATAGAGCACCTTATCCATACCGTACGCGGATCCAAGGAACTCTTCGCTGTCAAGGCCATTCATCACCGAGATGAGGGTGGTCTCGTCGCCGACGAGGTTCTTCAAATCATTGATCGCTTCCGGAAGGTCGTGGTTCTTGAGCGCGACGATAATGAGATCCGCTGGCGAATCAGCCTCGTCAGGGTGAACGACCGGAATCGAGTAGTGTTTTCCGTTGACCACCAAACCTTCTGTGCGCAGGCGATCACAGCGCCGGCCCCGCGCGACCAATACAGTCGAGAACGGAGACGCATCGAAGAATCGGGACGCGTAAACAGCTCCCATTGCACCTGCGCCAATGATGGCTACCTTTTTGATTTCCTTCACCTGCCACTCCAGTTCGGTGTAGGGGCGACCTGCCGGTCGCCCGTGTTAACTCGTACTGAGATCCATGCGGGCGACCAGCCGGTCGCCCCTACGGTGCGCCATCCGCGGCCCGAACCTTCACGTACATGGGCGAGCGATTCTCGTAGGAACATATACACCGATTCTCGCCATGGAAGTTCATATCAGCCGTCCAGCAACGCGCGCCTGATTTCTGCGACAAGTTCAGTCGCCATCGAGTCAAAGGGCGCACGCCGCACGCGATGGGGCAAAGCCAGCTCGGCCGCTGCTGCCACATCCTGTGGCGTAACTTCGGTACGGCCTTCGTACGCTGCGATTGCTCTCGAAGTCTTGAGTGTCATGATGTCTGCCCTGTGTCCGTCTACACCAAGCTTCAGACATGCAGATGCAATCAGCTCGAGGATTGAATTCTCCGCCGTCACTTTCGCGCACTGCGTCTGTGCGAGCCGAATGCGCGTCGCAATCTCTGCGGATTCGGCGTAACAATCTTCGACAAATTGCGCCGGGTTCTCGTCAAATCGGAGGCGCCGCGCCATGATTTCCACTCGCGAATGCGGATCGCGAATGCCCTCGATATTTACGCATAGGCCGAATCGATCGAGCAACTGGGGCCGCAGTTCTCCCTCTTCCGGATTCATTGTGCCAACCAGGGTGAAGCGGGCAGGATGCACGAACGAGACGCCCTCTCGCTCAACGGTGTTCATACCCATGGCAGCGGAATCCAACAGCACATCCACCAGGTGATCGTCCAGCAGGTTGACCTCGTCCACGTACAGAATGCCTCGGTGGGCCTGAGCGAGGACCCCTGGCTCGAACTTCTTCTCCCCCGTCTTCAGGGCATGCTCGAGGTTGAGGGCGCCGACCAGCCTATCTTCAGTCGCACCGAGCGGCAACTCCACCACACTGATTTTTCGCTCTTTCTTCGTCGGGGGCTTGTCGTGAGGGTTGTGGTCGAAGCACGGATGGCCCGTGCAGTTCCCGCATACGGAGCCATTATCCCGGTTCGGTAACTGGAAAGGACAGCTCTCAACCACTTCAATCACAGGAAGAATATCTGCGAGCCCTCGCACCGCGGTAGTTTTCGCCGTGCCTTTTTCGCCCCGTATCAGGACACCTCCTATGGTTGGATCGATGATATTCAGGATGAGAGCTAGTTTCACTTTGTCCTGGCCGACAATTGCGGCAAAAGGGTACACGGGCAGGATCGCCATTATACGCCACTCCTTACTATCTCCAGCAGGATATCTGCTCTCAAGTCTTTGATCTGAAAGTATTCGGCGCGGAGCACCTTTGCCAGCCGCACCGAAAACCTGTATTGAAATCCGCCTTGTTCTTCCGCATCAACTACGATGGATTTGATCCTCTTGTCCGCAGCAATGCCTTTCGCAGCGGAGAGGGCCTCCCAAAATGGATCCCCGGATCCGATGCTCTCGTTGGCCCTTCCGTCGGTAATGACGATCAAGATCGGCCTGCACGCGGGGTCTTTGTGCAGGACGTTGCGCAGCACGCTCTGCCCTTTGCGAAGACCCGCAGCCAAAGGAGTCTTTCCGCCCACAGGGAGTTCCTTCAGAAGCTGTCCGGCGAGATAGATCGAAGAGGTGGGAGGCAGGTTCACGACAGCCTCCTGCTTGCGGAACGACACCATGGCCACACGATCCCGCTTCTGGTAGGCGTCCTTGAGCAACGACAGAATCGCTCCCTTGGAAGCGACCATGCGTCCCTTTGCGCCCATAGATCCGCTCGCGTCCACTATGAAGAGCAGGAAATTCCCAATGCGCGTCTCTCTCACCTTTTCTCGGATGTCCTCGCTTTGGATTGCCACCACAAGGCCGTTGTCAGTCTTTCTGCTCAACTGGTGGGGGGCTGCGGCACGAATTGTCGCATCCAGAGCAACATCGTCGGTCAACCTGCGGGCAATGCTCCTGACGTATCTCCCTTTCTTCTGGCGGGTACGCGTTTTGGATCGCCTGCCGGACCCCTGCCGGAAAACCTTGTCGCGACGCTGCCCGATCTCTCTCACCTTAAATTCCGGTGCAGTTTCAAAGATCGCTTCGGGGCAGTCAGGGTTTCGGCTCGGCCTTTGCGTAGGTTCCAAGCCCTTCTCTGCCAATGCAGAATCGCTTACGGATACATGAGTCGGATCTTCTTCCGGGTAGTCATCCGGGTATCCCGCCGGCTTCGCAGCGGGTGGAGGGTTGATATATGCCAGTGTCTCCGGCAATGCCTCGTTCCGGGCAAGCGGTTCGCGCGCACGATGAGGCAAAGCCAGGGCCGCGGCTCGATGAAGGTCTTCTGCTGCAACCTCGGTTCGACCTTCAAAAGCTGCCAAAGCCTTTGCCGTATGAGCTATCACGACGTCGGCCCGGTGCCCGGCGGCCCGATGAGTGACACAGACCTCGGCAATCACCCCGAACAGATGTTCCGGAAACTCGATGCTCGACAACGCGCTTCGTGCGTCGCAGATCCTTTGCCGGAGGATGCCATCATTTCGTGCGAATTGCCGGCAGAAAGCCTCCGGCGCCCGGTCGAACGAGTCCCTTCGCCGGAGTACTTCGACTCGCAGTGCCACGTCGTGCTCGCCGTGCACCTCGACGCACAACCCAAAACGATCCCGCAATTGAGGTCGCAGTTCGCCTTCTTCGGGGTTCATGCTGCCGACGAGGACGAAGCGGGCAGGATGTCTGTGCGATATCCCCTCGCGCTGAACCACGTTCTCTCTTGATGCCGAGGCGTCAAGGATGATATCCACGAGATGATCGGAAAGCAGATTTACTTCGTCTATGTAGAGGATTCCGCGGTTAGCCCGCGCCATGAGTCCGGGCTGGAAAATTCGGATGCCGTCGGTGATGGACGCGGAAAAATCCAATCCGCCCACGACCATCTCTTCCGTGGCATTCAGGGGTAGCTCTGTAACACGCACCCTTCGCGTTTGGGTGACGATGCCGTTGCTGCGACAAAGATCGCATAGCGTCGCAGTGTCATTGGGGTTGCACGAGTACGGACAGTCGGCCGCGACCTCGATTTCGGGCAGGAGGCTTGCGAGCGCCCGTACTGCAGTAGATTTGGCAGTGCCTTTTTCTCCCCTGATCAACACTCCGCCCACGCTCGGGTTGATGGCATTGAGTATCAGCGCCAGCTTCATCGATCCCTGGCCCACGATGGCAGAGAACGGATACAGGTGCGGTGAATGCCGGGACTGTGGCAATTCCTACTCCGGGATGATTCGGGCGTAACTCAAACCGTAAGATATCCTTTTCAAGACCGGTCTTGCAAGTCCGGCGAGTTGTTTCCTTGCACTATTGGCAATCGCTGTTGGGAGACACAGAGTCGAATACTGGAGATGTGATCGATCGATGATGTGGGCCGGTTCTTCTTGAATCAGAGTGACAGGCTCATAAGCTATAAGCGAAATCATTATAGCTCATTAAGGCGAGAATCGTAGATATTCTGACCTGTTTATCAAACACGCGAGGCAGTATTTTCATGATGAACTTGGACCGTTCCGTGTTACTCGAAATCAGCAGGGTTGCGAGTCGGGCGGCAAAAAGAAGGCGGTACTCAGGCTTCACCGGATCAAGGGCATTGGCGCGTTTCCAGAAGTCTCCCATCCAGTAGTAATTCAGCTTCCTCAATATGGAGTCAAAGGAATAGACTGATTTCATGTAACCATTCACTTACGCGGGGGATTGCAGAATTTGGAGGGTGTGTCCTTTTGTGCCGATTTTTTTCTCGCGTTAAGTTGCTTGGGGTTGTATAGACACGACCGCATATGATGATCGAGGGT
>Ga0172374_1000036_pt1 | contig 114760 bp, 105 predicted proteins | sample LakKiv3m_FD_114536 | JGI IMG/M metagenome (GOLD analysis project Ga0172374, IMG submission 114536) | Freshwater microbial communities from Kabuno Bay, South-Kivu, Congo - kab_092012_10.3m | ecosystem: Environmental > Aquatic > Freshwater > Lake | place: Democratic Republic of the Congo... | reverse complement strand
GGGTCAGCGACGGGTCAGCTTGCGCAGAAACTCCGTCCAGAACGGTTCGGCCTCGGCGGCCCCGATGTCCAGACCCAGCACCTCGCGGCGGCCGTCGGTGTTCACCCCGATGGCGAGGATGACAGCGACCGAGACGATCCGCCCGCCGCGCCGCACCTTGAGGTGGGTCGCGTCGATCCAGAGACAGGGCCAGTCCCCCTCCAGGGGGCGGTTCAGAAACCCCAGCACCTTGTCGTCGATTTCCCCGCACAACCGGCTGACCTGGATCTTCGAGATGCCCTCCATGCCCATCGCCTTGACCAAGTCATCGACCGAGCGGGTGGAAATGCCCTGCACATAAGCCTAATGGATCACCGCCGTCAGCCTTCGCCTGCTCTCTCGGACCGGTGGCGTTCGCAGGCTCGATCTCGGCCATCCGGCGCGGCTCCAGAAAGCCGGGGAAGTAGCTGCCCTTGCGCAGCTTCGGGATGCGCAACTCCATGGCCCATGTCAGGCGCAAGTTCGTCGATGTGCACAAGGCCCAGGGGTCGGCCATCGCTGACGAGGCCATCCGGCGGATTGCCGAACTCCATGCCGTCGAGAAGGCGGCCCGAGGCTTGCCACCCGACAAGCGGGTCGAGATCAGGCAAGCCGAGGCCAGGCCAGTCTTCGACGGCCTGGAGGGTTGGCTGAGTGCCCAACTGACTGACATATCAGGTAAAAGCCCTCTGGCCGCAGCGATCCGCTATGCCCTCACCCGAATCGCCCGGATGCGGCCCTACCTCGGTCACGGCATCCTCGAACTGGACAACAACACCGCCGAGAGGGCGATGCGGACCGTCGCCTTGGGTCGCAAAAACTACCTCTTCGTCGGATCACAAATCGGCGGCAAATCCGCCGCCATCGCCTACACCCTGATCGAAACCGCCAAACTCAACGGCGTCGATCCATACGCCTGGCTCGCCAACACCCCGGCCCGCATCGCGGACCACAAAATCAGCCGGATCGTCGAGCTCCTGCCATGGAATGCACGATAGCTGCGGGCAGGCCCGACGCTTACGAAACTGCTGATCCTCGCCAACACCCTCTTGCGCGACGGCCGGATCTGGACCACCGGCGTGGGCGCTGACAGGGCTGTGCCTGGCCTCGGCGATGGCAGAGGCCAAGGAAAGGGGGCAAGGAGTGCGGTGACCTTTTCTGCACCCTGTTGGCACGGCTTCAGCCTGCGGTTTCATCGCGCGGGTGCGCCAGGCGCGGCACATCCTTGGCCCCGGCCCGCCCGCGCCCCGACAGCGACGGGTTCTCCATGAAAAAGCGGTGACAGTTGAAGGGCCGCGCCGTGCCTTCGGGCAACTCGCGCAGGTACCGGCCATCGGGGTGCAGCACCCAGCTTTGCGCCTCGTCGGCCAGATTGGCGGCCATGATCTGGCTTACGATCTGGTTCTTGACGGTGGGGTTGTGGGCCTCGACCAGGGTTTCGACCCGGCGCGTCAGATTGCGCCCCATCCAGTCGGCCGAGGACAGAAACACCCGCGCCTGTTGCGACGGCAGGCCGTGACCGTTGCCGAAACACACGATACGGCTGTGCTCGAGGAACCGCCCGACGATGGATTTCACCCGGATGTTCTCGCTCAGGCCCCGCACCCCGGGGCGCAGGCCGCAGATGCCGCGCACCACCAGGCTGATCTTCACCCCGGCCCCGCTTGCGCTGTAAAGCGCGTCGATCACCTCGGGCTCGATCAGGCTGTTGAGCTTGACCCAGATTTCGGCGGGCCGCCCGGCGCGGGCGTGATCGGCCTCGGCGGCGATCAGTTGCAACAGCCGCGACTTGAGGTCGATCGGGGCAATCGCGAGGTTCTCGAGCCCCTCGGGCTGGACGTAACCGGAAAGGTAGTTGAACACCTTGCTGGCATCGCGCCCGAGCGCCGGATCGCAAGTGAAGAACGAGAGATCGGTGTAGATGCGCGCGGTGATCGGGTGATAGTTGCCGGTGCCGTAATGGGTATAGGTCACCAGTTGCTCGCCCTCGCGCCGCACCACGGCGCTGATCTTGGCATGGGTCTTCAAGTGAATGAAGCCGTAAACCACATGCGCCCCGGCGCGTTCCAGCCGCCGCGACTGGCGGATGTTGGCGGCCTCGTCGAACCGGGCCTTGAGTTCGACCAGCGCCGTCACCGATTTCCCGGCTTCGGCGGCCTCGCATAGCGCGCTGACGATCGGGCTGTCGTTGCTGGTGCGGTAAAGGGTTTGCTTGATCGCCAGCACATTTGGATCGCGCGCCGCCTGTTCGAGAAACCGGATCACCATGTCGAAAGTCTCGTAGGGGTGATGCAGCAGCATGTCCTTTTGCTTGATCGCGGCGAACATGTCGCCGTCGTTATCCATCACCCGCTCGGGCACCCGCGGCGTGAAGGGTGGCCACAGCAGGTCGGGGCGGTCCGGCAGCACCAGTTCCTTGAGGTCGGCAATGCCCAGCAGGCCGCGCACCTCGACCACTTCGTCCTTGGCCACCCCCAGTTCCTCCATGATCAGGGCGCGCAGACCTTTCGGCGCACCGGCCGAGATCTTGAGCCGGATCACCTCGCCCCGGCGGCGGCGCTTGAGCGCGGTCTCGAACTCGCGCACCAGGTCTTCGGCCTCGTCCTCGACTTCGAGATCGGAATCGCGCAGCACCCGGAACGTGCAATGGCCGCGGTCGGTGTAGCCCGGAAACAGCATCCCCAGATGCAGCAGCAAAAGCTCTTCCAGCGGCAGAAAACGGTGCTGGTCGGGCTTGCCCGGCAGCGCCACGAAGCGCGCGATCTGCTGCGGGATCGGCAGCAGGGCTTGCAGGCTGCGATTGTCGGTCACGCGTTCCAGCTCCAGCCCCAGGCAGAAGCCGGTGTTGGGAATGAAGGGAAACGGGTGCGCCGGGTCGATTGCCAGCGGCGCGAGCACCGGAAACACCTTGTCGAGAAAGTAGCTCTCGAGCTGGCGCAGATCGCGCGTTGTCAGTTTCGATCGGGTCAGCAGGCTGATCCCCTTGGCCTCCATCGCTTTCTTGAGCTGGTTGAACACCACCTGCTGGGTCTGCATCAGACGGCGCGCATCCTGATTGATCAAGGCCAGCTGCTGGGCCGGGCTGCGGCCGTCAATCGAGGGGGTGGGGTTGGCGGTGCGCAGCAGGGCGCGCAGACCCGCCACCCGCACGGTATAAAACTCGTCAAGGTTGGTGGCCGATATCGACAGGAAGCGCAGCCGTTCCAGCAGCGGCACGGCGGGGTCGGTGGCCTCTTCCACCACCCGCCAGTTGAACGCCAGCCAACTGAGCTCGCGGTTGAAAAAGCGCAGCGGGCCGGTGGTCTCAATGGCCCCAAGGGCAAACGGGTCGGGAAACCGGGATTTCAGAAAATCGGCCTGAGTCATCGGGTGGTTATCGCGGTCCCTTGTGATGTTTCCATGACAGTATTCACCCTGGGCTACGCCCTGTCCAGCAAGGCGGCTGCAAGCTGGCGGGTGATCGGGCGGCGCTCGGCCAGCGCCTTGGCATCAAGCCGCGCCACCAGCGCCCGCGCCGCCGCGAAACTGCGCTCCATCCTTGCGATCAGGTAGGGGATCAGCGCGGGCGCCACCACGACCTGGCGGTCGGCGAACAGCTTGACCAGCACCGCCGCCAGCAGCGCGTCGTCGGGGGCATCGAGCCGGGTCAGCGCCATCGCCTGCATCCGGCTGGCCAGATCGGGCAGCCCAAGACCCCATTCGCGCGGCGGGCAGGCGGCGGTCAGCAGCAAGCTGGCGCGGGCCTCGCTCGCCATGTTGTGCAGATGAAACAGCGCGGTCTCGGCGGCGGGGTGCCCGGCCACCGCCTCGGCATCCTCGACCGCCACCACCCCGCGCGCGATCAGCGCGGGCAGATCGGCCGCCGCAAGGCTCGCCCCCGCCACCACGGCCGCCCCGGCCTCGGCGGCCCAGATCTGCGCAAGATGAGTCTTGCCCGCGCCGCCCGGCCCGGCCAGGATCATCCTGCCCCCCGGCCAGTTGCGCCAACCGTCAAGCGCCGCCAGCGCGGGCGCGTTGGCGGGCGAGACAAAGAAATCCTGCCGCGTCAGCGCGGCTGCGGCCGGCAGATCGAACGCAAGCTGGCGCTTCACCGCAGCTCCTGATCGTCGGGCGAGACAAAGAAATCCTGCCGCGTCAGCGCGGCTGCGGCCGGCAGATCGAACGCAAGCTGGCGCTTCACCGCGGCTCCTGATCGTCGGGCGGCGGCGTGTCTTTTCCGGTATAAAGCCGGCTGGCCATGTATTGACTGGCGGCAAAGCGGGTCAGCACTCCAAGTGCCGCCGCCACCGGCACCGCCACCAGCAGGCCGAGAAACCCGAACAGCGCGCCAAATGCCGACAGCGCGAACAGCAGCCACAAGGGATGCAGCCCGACCGAATTGCCGACGATGCGCGGTGTCACCACGTTGCCTTCCAGAAACTGGCCCAGCGCGAAGATGCCCGCGACGATGGCGATCGCCACCCAGTCGCCCCAAAACTGCACCAATGCCAGGCCGATCGCCAGCACCCCGCCGACCAGCGCGCCGACGTAAGGGATGAAGGTGATGGTCCCGGCGATCACCCCTACCACCAGCCCGAATTGCAGCCCTGCCAGCATCAGCGCCACCGCGTAAAAGGTGCCGAGCACGATGCACACGCTCAGTTGCCCGCGCACAAAGGCCGCCAGCACCCGGTCGATCTCGCGCGCCAGTTGGCGCAGCACCGGCGCGTGTTCGCGCGGCAGCAGCGCGTCGATCCGCGCCACCATGTGATCCCAGTCTAGGAGCAGGTAGAACGACACCACCGGCACCACCACCATGAACACCACCCCGTTGAACACCCCCAGCGCCGAGATGATCAGGGTTTGGGCCACGGTGCCGCCCTGCGCCTTGATCGCCTCGCCGATCGAGACCAGGGTCTGGCGCATGGTCGAGGTGCGGTCGGTCAGTTGCGGAAACTGCGCGATCAGGAATTCCTGCAACTTGCGCAGTATTTCCGGGGCGGCGTCGATCAGGGCGGTAAGCTGGGCGATCAGGGTCGGGATCACCGCCAGCACCAGCGCCACCGCCACCATCAGCATGACAAGCGAGATCACCGCCGTCGCCAGCACCCGGCTGAGCCCCAGCCGTTGCAGCCGGTCGGCGACAGGATCAAGGAAATAGGCAATCGCCCCGCCCACCACGAACGGCAGCATCACCGAGCCCAACACCCAGAGCATGGCGAGAAACACCAGTGCCGCGATGCTCCAGTATTTCAGTTGTTGCCGGATCGGCAGAACCATGGTCGCCCTTCGCGCTTGCCCTCCCCCCACATTGCCGATGCGGGCCTAGGTTGCAAGGGGCAGGCGGGGGCGACGGGCGATCATCGGCGGTCGGGTCGGCTTGCCGTTGGTGCCAGGCCGGGGCGAAGGCACTGGCCGGGTGGGAAGGCACTCTATTGCCTCACCGCGCCCGATCGGGTAGCCCATGCGACAGCCATCCAGCCCGAGGTTCCCGATGCGTCTGACCCGCTACTTCCTGCCCGTCCTCAAGGAAAACCCCGCCGAGGCGCAGATCGTGTCGCACCGCTTCATGCTGCGCGCCGGGATGATCAAGCAGCAGGCGGCGGGGATCTATTCGTGGTTACCGTTGGGGCTGCGGGTCCTGCGGCGCATCGAGCAGATCGTGAACGAGGAACAGCAGCGCGCGGGGCACATTCCGCTGCTCATGCCCACCCTGCAACCGGCGGACCTCTGGCGCGAGTCCGGGCGCTATGACGATTACGGTGAGGAAATGCTGCGCATCACCGACCGCCAGAAGCGCGAGCTCCTCTATGGCCCGACCAACGAGGAAATGATCACCGACATCTTCCGCAGCCATGTGTCGAGCTACAAGGACCTGCCGCTGACGCTTTATCACATCCAGTGGAAGTTTCGCGACGAGCTGCGACCGCGTTTCGGGGTGATGCGCGGGCGCGAATTCCTGATGAAGGACGGCTATAACTTCGATCTGACGCGCGAGGACGCGCTGCACGCCTACAACCGGCATCTGGTGAGCTACCTGCGCACCTACGAGCGCATGGGCTTGCAGGCGATCCCGATGCGCGCCGACAGCGGCCCGATCGGCGGCGAGGACACCCACGAGTTTCTGGTGCTGGCCGCCACCGGCGAGTCGGAGGTGTTCTACGACAGCGCCGTGACCGACATCCGCCTTGGCGCGCGCGCGATCGACTATGACGACCGCGCCCAATGCGCCGCCGTGATGGAGGAATTCACCGCCCTTTATGCCCGGACCGACGAGACCCATGATCCGGCGCTGTTCGCGGCGATTCCCGCGGCGCGGCAGCGCTCGGCCCGGGGTATCGAAGTGGGGCAGATCTTCTATTTCGGCACCAAGTATTCCGCCCCGATGGGGGCTGTGGTGGTCAACGAGCACGGCGAGCGGGTGCCGGTGCACATGGGCAGCCACGGCATCGGGGTCAGCCGTCTGGTGGGGGCGATCATCGAGGCCAGCCATGATGATCGTGGCATCATCTGGCCCGAGGGGGTGACGCCGTTCCCGGTCGGCATCGTCAACCTCAAGCAGGGAGATGGCGGCACCGATGCCGCCTGCGACGGGCTTTATGCGGCGCTGATCGCCAAAGGGCTGGAGCCGCTCTACGACGACCGCGACGAGCGCGCCGGGGCCAAGTTCGCCACCATGGACCTGATCGGTCTGCCGTGGCGGATCACGGTCGGGCCGCGGGCTCTGGCGGCGGGCAAGGTCGAGCTGACCTCGCGCCGCAGCGGCGTGTCCGAGGAGATGTCGCCCGAGGCAGCGGTGGCCCAGGTGGCCGGGATCTACGCCGGGGTCTGAGGCCGGGCGGGGGGCGGTCTGCCCCCCGCACCCCCCGAGGATATTTGGGAAAAGGTGAATGGGAACGGGTGATCCGGAATTTGGCGTTTGCCCTGTCGGAAAGCATCCGGTGGCCCGTCGCACGCCGCCGTTCGCTGGTTTCGAGTGGCTGATCGCCTGGCGTTATCTGCGGGCACGGCGGGCCGAGGGCGGGGTATCGGTGATGACCTGGATCAGCCTGATCGGCATCACCCTGGCGGTCTTTGCCCTGGTTGCGACGCTGGCGGTGCGGGCGGGGTTTCGGGCCGAATTCGTCGATACCATTCTGGGCGCGAATGCCCATGTCACGATCTATGCTGCGCAACGGGTTGACGGCAGCGGGGCGCTGGTGCGCGGGTTTGCCGATTATGACGCGATCGCGGCGCGGGTGCGGGGGATCGCGGGGGTGACGCGCGCGGCGCCGCTGGTCAAGGGTCAGGTGATGGCCACCGCCAATGGTGTCAACCTTGGGGTCGAGGTTTACGGCATGCGGCGCGAGGATGTGGCGACCATTCCGCGGGTGGGGCATGGGGCCGAGGCCTTGGGCAACCTTGGCCAGTATGACCGTGGCATTGCGATCGGTTCAGGGATTGCGCGCGAGCTGGGGCTGGGTTTGGGCGACAAGCTGCGGCTGATCTCGCCCAACGGGGTGAAAACCGCCTTTGGCACCAGCCCGCGGGTCAATGCCTATGAGGTGGTCTATGTCTTTACCGCCGGGCGCTATGACATTGACCACACCCGGATCTATCTACCGCTGGCCGAGGCGCAGCGCTATTTCAACCGCGAAGGGATGGCCGACGAGATCGAGGTGATGGTTGAAAACCCCGACGCGGTGGACAGTTACGCGGCGGCATTGAGCAAGGCGGGTGGCGAGTATGCGTTGCTTTGGAGTTGGCGCGACTCGGCGGGGAGTTTTCTGCGCGCCCTGACCATCGAGGATAACGTGATGTTCATCATCCTGTCGATTCTGGTGCTGATCGCAGCGATGAACATCATTTCCGGGCTGATCATGCTGGTCAAGAACAAGGGCCGCGACATCGGCATCCTGCGCACCATGGGGCTGACCGAGGGCTCGATCCTGCGGGTGTTCTTCATCTGTGGCGCGTCAACCGGGCTGATCGGCACCGCCTGCGGGGTGGCGCTGGGCTGCCTGTTCGCGATCTACATCGACCCGATCTTCTCGTTGGTGAACTATGTCTCGGGCGGCGGGGTGTGGGATCCATCGATCCGCGGCATCTACAACCTGCCCGCCAGGCTGCAACTGGGCGACGTGGCCTCGGCCGTGGCGCTGGCGCTGGGGCTATCCTTCATCGTGACGATCTTTCCGGCGCGGCGGGCAGCGCGGATGAGCCCGGTCGAGGCGCTGCGCTATGAGTGAGGCGATGCTGGAGCTGGTGGGGATCGAGAAGACCTACAACCGTGGCAGGCCGGGCGCGGTGGTGGTGCTGCGCGGTGCGTCGCTGGCGGTGGGCCGGGGCGAGGTGGTGGCGCTGGTGGCGCCCTCGGGGGCGGGCAAATCGACGCTGCTGCATATCGCCGGGTTGTTGGACACGCCCGACGCGGGCAGGGTGATGCTGGCGGGGGTGAACATGGGGGGCCTTGGCGACCGCGCGCGCACCGACGAGCGGCGCACCGATGTGGGCTTCATCTACCAGTTGCACCACCTGCTGCCAGAGTTCAGCGCGCTGGAAAACATTGTGTTGCCGCAACTGGCCAACGGCGTGGGCGGCAAGGCGGCGCGGGGGCGGGCGCTGGCGTTGCTGGCGCGGGTGGGAATCGCCGAGCGCGCCGATCACCGCCCGGCGGCGCTGTCAGGGGGCGAACAGCAGCGGGTGGCGTTGTGTCGGGCGCTGGCCAACGCGCCGCGCCTGCTGCTGGCCGACGAGCCGACCGGCAACCTCGATCCGGCGACTGCGGATCAGGTGTTTGCCATGCTGATCGAGCTTGCGCGCGAGACCGGCCTGTCGGCGCTGATTGCCACCCACAACATGGATCTCGCGGCGCGGATGGACCGGGTGGTGCGGATTGATGCCGGGCGGGTGGTGTAGGCTCATGGGCGGCGCGCGCACGAACGGGGCGACCAGAACGATCACGCTCGCAGGATTGGCCGAGGAGGTGGCGGCACGGGCGGGGGCCGAGCGGCTGATCGTGGCACTGGCAGGCGCGCCCGGATCGGGCAAGTCCACGCTCGCCGCCGCCCTGGCCGAACGCCTGAACGCCGGCCGCCCCGGCGTTGCGGCAGTGCTGGCGATGGACGGCTTTCACTACGACGATCTGGTGCTGGTTGCGCGGGGGATGCGCCCGCGCAAGGGGGCACCCGACACCTTCGATGTGGCCGGGCTGCGTCACATGCTGGGGCGGCTCAGGGCGGCGGACGAGGCCACGGTGGCGGTGCCGCTGTTCGATCGCGGCATCGAGATCGCCCGCGCCGGGGCGCAGCTGATCGACCGCGGGGCACGGATCATCATCGTCGAGGGCAACTGGCTGCTGCTGGGGCAGGCGCCGTGGTCCAGCCTGCGGCCGCTGTTCGATCTGACCGTGCTGATCGAGGCGCCCGAGGCAACCTTGCGCCAGCACCTGACCGCGCGCTGGCAGGGTTACGGCCTGACCCAGGATGAGATCGCGCAAAAGCTTGAAGGCAACGATCTGCCCAACGCTCGGCTGGTCGCGGCGCAAAGCATGGCACCCGATTTCCGGCTGCGAACCTGAGCGCCAACCGCGGCGGGGCTGGCCTCGCTTTCGCCCCGGCCGGCCGTGGCCTCATGGTGCGATGCGCGCAGCGTCCGTCAGCCGCATCACCCGGCGCGGCTTTCAGCGACCGGCTGGGACCGGATGCCGGAAAAGCGCTGCTGCCAGTCGGTGCGGGCCTCGTCGGTGATCTTGGTGAACAGCACCTCGGGCACCGCGAAGGCGTGGCCTGCGGGCAGGGATTCGAGTGCGGCCGCCAGATCGTCGGGCCAGCGCCAGTCGTCCGACCCCATCGCCGCCATCATCGCCGCCGCCGCATCGGGGATGAAGGGCTGCGAGATCACCGCGTAGACCCGGATCAGGTTCAGCGCCAGCCGCACCATCGCCCCGGCCTGCGCCGGGTCGGTCTTGACCACGCTCCAGGGGGCCGCCGACTGCAGGTATTCATTGCCCAGCACCCACAACGCGCGCAGCTCTTCCGCCGAGCGGCGCACCATCATCGCGTCCATCGCCCGCTCGTAAGCGCGCAGGTCGGCAGTCAGATCGGCGATCAACTGCACCTCGCGCACGCCAAGGCTGCCGCCAGCGGGCACGGTCTCGCCGAACTTGGCGCGCGCGAACTTGGTCACCCGGCTGACCAGATTGCCCAACACATCGGCCAGATCCTTGTTCACCGCCGCCTGAAAATTCTCCCAGGTGAATTCGCTGTCGCTGTTTTCCGGCGCGTGCGACAGCAGCCACCAGCGCCAGTAGTCGGCGGGCAGGATCGAAAGCGCCTGATCCATGAACACCCCGCGCCCCTGCGAGGTGGAAAACTGGCCGCCGTCATAATTGAGGTAGTTGAATGACTTGATGTAATCGACAAGCTTCCATGGCTCGCCCGATCCCATGATGGTGGCGGGAAACGACAGGGTGTGGAACGGAACGTTGTCCTTGCCCATGAATTGCACATAGCGCACATCTTCGGCCCCCAGATCGGTGCGCCACCAGCGTTGCCACGCCGCATCCGGATATCCATGCGCATCGGCCCATTCAGCGGTGGCGGCTATGTATTCGATCGGCGCATCGAACCAGACGTAGAACACCTTGCCTTCCATGCCGGGCCAGGGCTGATCGCCCTTCTGCACCGGCACCCCCCAGGCCAGGTCGCGGGTGATGCCGCGATCCTGCAAGCCGTCGCCATCGTTAAGCCATTTGCGGGCTATCGAGGTGGTCAGGATCGGCCAGTCGGTCTTGGCGTCGATCCAGGCTTCCAGCCGCGCGCGCAACGCACTCTGGCGCAGGTAGAGGTGCTTGGTCTCGCGCACCTCGAGATCGGTAGAGCCGGAAATCGCCGAGCGCGGGTTGATCAGGTCGGTCGGGTCAAGCTGCTTGGTGCAGTTTTCGCACTGATCGCCGCGCGCCGCGGTGTAGCCGCAGTTGGGGCAGGTGCCCTCGATGTAGCGGTCGGGCAGAAAGCGGTTGTCGGTGATCGAGAACACCTGCTTTTCGCTGACTTCCGTGATCAGCCCGTTGGCCGCCAGCGCCCCGGCGAAATGCTGGGTGAGGCGGCGGTTACGCGCGCTAGACGAGCGCCCGAAGTGATCGAACGACAGCCGGAACCCCTTGGCGATTTCGGCCTGCACCGTGTGCATCGTGGCGCAATAGTCGGCCACCGGCTGCCCGGCCTTGGCGGCGGCCAGCTCGGCGGGGGTGCCGTGCTCGTCGGTGGCACAGATGAACATCACCTCGTGGCCGCGCGCCCGGCAGTAGCGGGCGTAAAGGTCGGCCGGTAACTGGCTGCCGACCAGATTGCCCAGGTGCTTGATGCCATTGATATAAGGGATGGCAGATGTGATCAGGATCCGGGCCATGCGGTTGCCTTTCGGAAGTGTTTCGCGCGGGTTTAGCGCCGATCCGCGAGCGGGGCCAGAGGCTTTGGCAGGGGTCGGGCAGTGTGGCCGGCGGCCTCCCGCGCTAGTCGCGGCCGCCGCCCAGCAGGCCGCGGCTGGCGAGGTTGCGCATCAGACCGGCGGCCCCCAGCGTCCAGGGCGGGCAGTCGGTGCTGAGGCGCACCCGGTTGGTCAGGCGGCCCAGGCCCGCCGCGCTGATCGTCACGAGGTCGCCGAGGTGGTGGGTAAAGCCCCGCCCTGGTGCGTCGCGGTCTCCGGTGGGGGCAAACAGGGTGCCCAGAAACAGCATCAGCCCGTCGGGATACTGGTGCTGCGGCCCGATGGTCTGCGCCACCAGATCGGCGGGGTCGCGGCTGATCTCGGCCATCGCCGAGCGCCCGTGCAGGGTGAAACCATCGGTTCCCTCCACCCGCAAATCCAGCGTGGCGGCGCGCACCTCGTCCAGCCCGAAACCGGCATCGAACAGCCGGATCATCGGACCGATGGCGCAGGAGGCATTGTTGTCCTTGGCCTTGCCCAGCAGCAGGGCGGATCGCCCCTCGATGTCGCGCAGGTTCACGTCGTTGCCAAGGCAGGCCCCGACGATGCGCCCGGCCGAGGACACCGCCAGCACCATTTCGGGCTCGGGGTTGTTCCACGCGGATGCTGCCAGAATGCCGACATCGGCGCGGTGGCCGACGGCGCTGAGCGGTTGCGCTTTGGTAAAGACCTCGGCATCCGGGCCGATCCCGACTTCGAGGTATTGCGACCACAGCCCCTCGTCGATCAGCGCCGCCTTGACCGCCACCGCCTGCGCCGAGCCGGGGTGAATGTCGGCCAGTGAGTCGCCGATCCGGGCGGCAATCCGGGCGCGGATCGCGGCCGCGGCGCTGGCATCGCCACCGGCGCGTTCCTCGATCACCCTCTCGACCATCGAGCGGGCAAAGGTCACGCCGCAGGCCTTGATTGCTTGCAGATCGCACGGTGCCAGCAGCGGCGGCAGATCGTCCGCCCCGGCCACCTGTGCCACCCGCCGTCCCGGCACCCGGCGGATATAGCGGGCGGGGTCGGGCATCTCGCAGATGTCGCGGCAAAGCGGCGCGTCGGGCGTGGTGATATCAACCAGCCAGCCGTCGCGCAGCGTCACCAGGATCGGCCCGCCCGTCGTCGGGTCATCCATCCGGCCAAGCAGGGTGCCCTGATCAGCACTCATGGCGCGCCCCTAGTGGTTGTTGCGCAGCGGCGGGGTGCCGTGCGCCACGTCGTGAAACTCGGTCGCCCCGCGCAGCGTCATGCCGACCGCGAAGGGCTCGACCAGATCGCGGAAAATCTTCTGCCACGGGGTCTGGTTGGCCGGAACCGGATAGCCCCCGGCTTCGGCCAGCGCCCGGGCCCTCGCCGCCAGCTCGGCCGGCGGCAGCAGGATGTCGGCGGTGCCGGCGCGCAGATCGACCCGGATGCGGTCGCCATTGCGCAACAGCGCCAGCCCCCCCCCCGCCGCCGCCTCGGGCGAGGCATTGAGGATCGAGGGCGAGCCCGAGGTGCCCGACTGCCGCCCGTCACCGATGCAGGGCAGCGCGGTGATGCCCTGCTTCAGCAGATAGGCGGGCGGGCGCATGTTCACCACCTCGGCCCCGCCGGGATAGCCCAGCGGGCCGGTGCCGCGCATCACCAGAATGCAGTCGGCATCAATCGCGAGGGTCGGGTCGTCGATCGTGGCATGAAATTGCTCGGGCCCGTCGAACACCACCACCCGGCCCTCGAACGCCATCGGATCGGCGGGGTTTTCGAGATAGCGGCGGCGGAACTCGGGCGAGATCACGCTCGTTTTCATGATTGCGCTGTTGAACAGGGTGCCCTTGAGGTTGATGAAGCCGGCCTCGGCCCGGATCGGTTTGTCAGCGGTTGAGATCACGTCGGGGTCCAGACTGCGGCGGTTGGTGCAGTTCTCGCCGATGGTGTGCCCGTTCACCGTCAGCGCCTCGGGATGGGGCAACAGCCCGCCCGCGATCAGCTCGCCCACCACCGCGGGCACCCCGCCGGCATGGTGGAAATCTTCGCCGAGATAGCTTCCGGCCGGTTGCAGGTTGACCAGCATCGGCGCCTTGTGCCCGACCGTCTGCCAGTCGCCGTTGTCAAGGCTCAGCCCAAGATGCCGGGCAATCGCGTTTAGATGAATCGGCGCATTGGTCGAGCCGCCAATCGCCGAGTTGACCACGATCGCATTCTCGAACGCCGCGCGGGTCATGATCTGGGTGGGTTTGAGGTCTTCCCACACCATCTCGACGATGCGCTTGCCGGTGGCGAAACCCATCTGGCCGCGATCGCGGTAGGCGGCGGGAATCGCGGCGGAACCCGGAAGCTGCATCCCCAGGGCTTCGGCCAGCGAATTCATCGTGCTGGCGGTGCCCATGGTGTTGCAGTAGCCGACCGAAGTCGCCGACGAGGCCACCAGTTCGGTAAAACCATCGTGGTCAATCTCGCCCGCCGCCAGCAGCTCGCGCGCTTTCCAGATGATGGTGCCCGATCCGGTGCGTTGACCGCGAAACCAGCCGTTCAGCATCGGCCCGACCGAAAAGGCAATCGCCGGAATGTTGACCGTCGCCGCCGCCATCAACAGCGCCGGGGTGGTCTTGTCGCAGCCGATGGTCAGCACCACCCCGTCGATCGGATAGCCGTATAGCGATTCGACAAGGCTGAGGTAGGCGAGGTTGCGGTCCAGCGCCGCGGTCGGGCGCTTGCCGGTTTCCTGAATCGGATGCACCGGCACCTCAAGCGGCACCCCGCCCGCCGCGAGGATGCCATCGCGCACCCGCGCCGCCAGCGTCACGTGGTGGCGGTTGCAGGGCGAAAGATCGCTGCCGGTCTGGGCAATCGCGATGATCGGCTTGCCGCCCTGCAATTCCTCGCGCGTCAGTCCGTAGTTGAGGTAACGCTCCAGATAAAGCGCGGTCATCTCGGGGTCGGCGGGATTGTTGAACCACAGCCGCGAGCGCAGCCTGTCGGGGGTCATTCGGGCCATCTGTTTCGCCTTCTGGCAAACGCACTCGCGTTGCAATCGCTTGATTTTCACGGCTATCCTGCCAGTATGGCGGCAGGTTGATGCCACATTAGCGGCCTTCCCCGGGCACTACAATTCAAATAGCGCTGAGACGGCAAGGCGGCGGCAAAGCGAAGGGCAGTTGATGGATTATCTTCCCCACGGCAAGCATCTGGTGGCGGGCGAATGGGTCGGTGGCGGGGCGCAGTTTCACTCGCAACCCGCCAGTGGCGCGGGGCACGCTTTCTCGGTCGGCACGGTCGATCTGGTCGATCGGGCGGTGCAGGGGGCCGAGGCCGCTTTTGCGAGCTACGGCGGGTCGGCCCGGGCCGAGCGCGCCGCCTTCCTGAATGCCATTGCCGACGAGATCGAGGCACGCGGCCCGGCCATCACCGCCATCGGCAGCGCCGAGACCGGCCTGCCCGCCGCCCGGCTGGAAAGCGAGCGCGGCCGCACCAGCGGCCAGTTGCGGCTGTTTGCCGCCCATATCCTGAAGGGCGACTACCTTGACCGCCGGGTTGACCCAGCGCTGCCCGAACGCAAGCCCGCCCCGCGCCCCGAGATTCGGCTGATGCAGCGCCCGATCGGGCCGGTGGCGGTGTTTGGCGCGTCGAACTTTCCGCTGGCCTTCTCGACTGCCGGGGGCGACACCGCCAGCGCGCTGGCGGCGGGCTGCCCGGTGGTGGTCAAGGGCCACTCGGCCCATCCCGGCACCGCCGAGATCGTGGCCGAGGCGGTGTTTGCCGCGATGGCCAGCAGCGGCGTGCATCCGGGGGTGTTCTCGCTGATCCAGGGCGGGCGGCGCGATGTGGGAGCCGCACTGGTGAGCCACCCGCTGATCCGGGCGGTGGGGTTTACCGGCAGCCTGGCGGGCGGGCGCGCGCTTTATGATCTGTGCGCCGCACGCCCCGATCCGATCCCGTTCTTCGGCGAGCTGGGCTCGGTCAACCCGATGTTCGTGCTGCCTGCCGCTCTGGCCGCGCGCGGGGCGGCGATTGCGGCGGGCTGGGTCGGATCCCTGACGCTGGGGGCCGGGCAGTTCTGCACAAACCCCGGCATTGCGGTAATGATGCGCGGCACGGCGGCCGATGCTTTTGCCGCAGCGGCCACGGCGGCGCTGGCCAAGGTGGCGCCGCAGGTGATGCTGACCGATGGCATTGCGAGCGCCTACCGGGCAGGGCGCGACCGGGTGGCCGGGGCGGTCGGGGTGCAGGCGCTGCTGACCTCGGTCTGCGACCAGCGCAATGCCTCGCCCTATCTTTATCAGGTTTCGGGCGACGACTGGCTGGCGAACCGGACGCTGGGCGAAGAGGTGTTCGGGCCGCTGGGGCTGATCGTGCGGGTAAGCGATGGCGATCAGATGCTGGCACTGGCGGCCAGCCTGCACGGCCAGTTGACCTGCACCCTGCATATGGACCCCAATGACCACGCGAGCGCCCGCCGCCTGTTGCCTATTCTCGAGCGCAAGGCAGGCCGGGTGCTGGCCAATGGCTATCCGACCGGGGTCGAGGTGTGCGACGCGATGGTGCATGGCGGGCCATACCCGGCCTCGACCAATTTCGGCGCCACCAGTGTCGGCACGCTGTCGATCCGGCGCTGGCTGCGACCGGTGTGCTATCAGAACCTGCCGGCCGACCTGCTGCCCGACGATCTGGCCTGAGCCGGAAAACCAACGCCCCGCGCCAATCGGCACGGGGCGTTGGCGGCGCGTGAGGAGGGAGGAACTCACATCGCCAGCAGTCGGGTCAGGTCGGCCGGGCTCGCTGCACGGAACTCGATCAGCTTGCCGTCGGCGCCGACGCGCTGGTAAAAGCCCTTGCGCACCTGCTCATAGCTGCCGTCGGTCATGGTGACCAAGACGCCAGTCGAGTATTGCAGGATGTGGGCCACGGCCGGGGCCTGCGCCGCGGCCACCCCGCGTTGCAGGTTGGCGCTGGTGGCGGTGTCGGCCAGAGCTGCCGAGGATTGCGGGCCAAGGCCAAGCACCAGCGTGGCGGCGATACCGAGCGCTGACGATTTCAGGGTCAGGGTCATGTTGGTCTCCATCGGTTGACCGGCTCAGGCGCCGGGAATGACCCTTGATCGCACAAGCTGCGGCACCCGCCCATGGTGGCCAGACCCATGCCGGATGCGGCCAGACCGTTGCGGCACGCCCTGAGGCCTTGGTCGGCGCATTCGTCAGACCAAAGCCCAGCTGACCATGTCGCAGCCGCCGGTCGCGAGCAGCGTGAAAGCTCAACCAGCGGCTCATCACTCCGTTGCGTCTTGGCCCGCTCATTCCGCCGTCAGCAGCGGCGGCTTGAGGCCGGTCAGGCGCGGCTGTGTCGGCTTTTCGATGCGCAGGACGATGGTCCCATCGTGGACTTCGACCACCACCACCCCGCCCTTGATCAGACGGCCGAACAGCAGCTCGTCTGCCAGCGGCTTCTTGATGTGCTCCTGAATCACCCGCCCCAGCGGGCGCGCCCCCATCTTGTCGTCATAGCCCTTGTCGCCCAGCCAGGCGGCGGCTTCCGCTGTCAGCTCTATATGGACGTTGCGATCGAGCAGTTGCGCCTCGAGTTGCAGCACGAACTTTTCGACCACCTGCAGGATCACCGCCTTGCTGAGCGGGGCGAATGAAATCACCGCATCCAGCCGGTTGCGGAATTCCGGTGTGAAGGTGCGCTCGATCGCCGCGGTATCTTCGCTGTTGCGCCGGTCGCGCCCGAAACCGATAGCCTCGCGCGCCAGTTCGGTTGCCCCGGCGTTGGTGGTCATGATCAGGATCACGTTGCGGAAATCGACCGAACGCCCGTTATGGTCGGTCAGCTTGCCGTGGTCCATCACCTGCAACAGGATGTTGTAAACATCCGGGTGGGCCTTTTCCATCTCGTCGAGCAGCAGCACGCAGTGTGGGTGCTGGTCAACCCCGTCGGTCAGCATCCCGCCCTGATCGAAGCCGACATAACCGGGCGGCGCGCCGATCAGGCGCGAGACCGCGTGTTTCTCCATGTATTCCGACATGTCGAACCGCAGCAGCTCCACCCCCAGGGCATCGGCAAGCTGCTTGGCGACTTCGGTCTTGCCGACCCCGGTGGGCCCGGCGAACAGGTAGTTGCCGATCGGCTTTTCGGGCTCGCGCAAGCCGGCGCGTGCGAGCTTGATCGCCGATGCCAGCGCCTCGATCGCCTTGTCTTGGCCGAACACCACCCGTTTGAGCGATTTTTCCAGATCGCGCAGCACTTCGCTGTCGCCTTTCGAGACGGTCTTGGGCGGGATGCGGGCGATCTTGGCCACCACCGCCTCGATTTCCCGAGGACCAATGGTCTTGCGCCGCTTGCTGTCGACCAGCAGATGCTGCGCCGCCCCGGCCTCGTCGATCACGTCGATGGCCTTGTCGGGCAGTTTGCGGTCGTGGATGTAGTGTGCCGCCAGTTCCACCGCCGTGCGAATTGCTTCATGGGTGTAGCGCAGGTCGTGGTGTTCCTCGAAATAGGGCTTGAGCCCCATCAGGATCTTCACCGAATCCTCGATCGAAGGCTCATTGACGTCGATCTTCTGGAACCGGCGCGACAGGGCCCGATCCTTGTCGAAGTGCTGGCGGTATTCCTTGTAGGTGGTCGAGCCCATGCAGCGCAGCTTGCCGCCCTGCAAGGCTGGCTTCAGAAGGTTCGAGGCATCCATCGCCCCGCCCGAGGTCGCCCCCGCCCCGATCACGGTGTGAATTTCGTCGATGAACAGGATCGCGTCGGGGTGATCTTCCATCTCTTTCACCACGGCTTTCAGCCGCTCCTCGAAATCGCCGCGATAGCGGGTGCCGGCCAGTAGCGCCCCCATGTCGAGCGAAAAGATCGTGGCATGGGCCAGAATCGCGGGGGTCTCACCATCGACGATCTTGCGAGCCAGACCTTCGGCGATCGCGGTCTTGCCCACCCCCGGCTCGCCCACCAGCAGCGGGTTGTTCTTGCGCCGGCGGCACAGCACCTGAATGCAGCGCTCGACTTCCGCCTCGCGCCCGATCAGGGGATCGACCTCGCCCTTGCGCGCCTTGGCGTTGAGATCGACGCAATACTTCGCCAGCGCCGAATCCTTGGCTTCTCCCGCCTCGCCCTTTGGGGTTTCGGTCGGCGCGTCGGTGCCGGTCACCGGCTGCGCCTCGCCGTAGGCGGGATCCTTGGCCACCCCGTGGGCGATGAAATTCACCGCGTCGTAGCGGGTCATGTCCTGCTCTTGCAGGAAGAAGGCGGCGTTGCTTTCACGCTCGGCAAAGATCGCGACCAGAACATTGGCCCCGGTCACTTCGCTGCGCCCCGACGACTGCACATGAATCGCCGCGCGCTGGATCACGCGCTGAAACGCCGCCGTCGGCACCGCTTCCGAGCCTTCGACATCGGTGACGAGGGTGGCAAGATCGTCGTCGATGAAATCGACCAGGGTCTTGCGCAGCAGATCGAGATCCACCGAGCACGCCTGCATGACCCGGCTGGCGTCGGGTTCGTCAATCAGCGCCAGCAGCAGATGTTCCAGCGTCGCCAGTTCGTGGCGATGCGCGTTGGCCAGCGCCAGGGCGCCGTGGATGGCTTGCTCGAGGGTGGTCGAAAATGACGGCACTTTATGGTGCTCCTGTTCTGTCGGTCGGCACCGTTTCATCGTTGCAGCCAACCTTGGCCTCATAGCCTTAAGGTTCGGTTTTATTTGCCGCGGTTCAAGTATTATTTCGAGCGGGTCGTGGTTTCGTGTCGAGCCCGCGCAAAATGTGATCGCCAAGGCGCAGGCTGGTCAGAATTTGTCTTTGCGGGCACGGATTTCCGCGAAAGTCCGCACATCGTCCGCCCCCGCCATGCCAAGCGCTGCCTTCAGCGCGGGGGCGCTCGCGCGCAGGAACGGATTGGTGGCAAGTTCGTCTGCCAACCGTGACGGCACCGTGGGCCGCCCCGTCGCCCGCAGTCTGCGGGTTTCCTCGGCACGGGATATAAGCGCGGGCGTCGGCGTTTCAAGGGTCAGGGCAAAGCGGATATTGGCCTCGGTATATTCGTGGCCGGAACAGATCAGGGTTTCGGGCGGCAAGGCGGCCAGGGTCGAGAGGCTGTGCCACATTTGCGCCGGGCTGCCCTCGAACAGCCGCCCGCAGCCCATCGCCATCAGGCAGTCGCCGGTGAAGGCCAACGCACTGGCCGGGAAGTGCCAGGCGATGTGGCCGAGGGTATGACCCGGAACCGCGATCACCCGGCCGGTTTCGGTGCCGATGGTGACGCTCACGCCGTCGCTGAGCGCGCGGTCAAGCGGCGGCAGGCGGTGAGCGTCGGCGGCCGCCCCGCTCACGCGCGCGCCGGTGGCCGCCCGCAGCGCCGCAGCTCCCGCGATGTGGTCGGTGTGGTGGTGAGTGAGTAGGATGTCGCTCAGCCGCCAGCGGTGCGCCGCCAGAGCGGCGACGATCGGCGCGGCGTCCGGCACATCGACCACGGCGACAGCCGAGCTGACCGGATCGTGGATCAGGTAGCTGTAGTTGTCCGTGAGGCAGGGGATCGTGACAAGCTCAAGCGCCATGGTGTTTTGCCGCATCCTTGCTAATGTCTTCGTCTTGGCATCCCTTCCGAGTCTCGCCGCGAAAGGCCCGGTCTGCAATGCACCTTGACGTGCTCGATCTACGCGATTTCTACTACCGCACCCAGCTTGGCCGCGTGGCGCAGCGCGCGATCCGGGATCAGCTGGTGGCGATGTGGCCACCGGCCCAGGGCCAGACCGTGGCGGGGTTCGGCTTTGCGGTGCCGTTGCTGCGCCCGTATCTCGCGACTGCGCGCCGGGTGATCGGGCTGATGCCGGGTCCGCAGGGGGTGATGGCCTGGCCTCCCGGGATGGCCAACGTGGCGGTGCTGTGCGCGGAAACCGCGTGGCCGCTGCCGACCGGGATGGTCGATCGGCTGGTGTTGCTGCACGGGCTCGAGACCTCCGAGCAGCCCTCGGCGGTGCTCGAGGAATGTTACCGGGTGCTCGGCCCCGGCGGGCGGGTGCTGTTCGTGGTGCCCAACCGATCCGGGCTCTGGGCGCGGCGCGACGGCACCCCATTCGGCTTTGGCCACCCCTATTCGCTGCACCAGCTTGAAACCCAGATGAAGGCACATGGCTTCAGCCTCGAGCGGCACGTGACGGCGCTGTTCTCGCCGCCCTCCGAGCGCCGCTTCTGGTTGCGCACCGCCGGCTTCTGGGAGCGCAGCGGTCGCCGCCTTGCCCCGGGATTGGCCGGCGGGGTGCTGATGGTCGAGGCCAGCAAGCAGGTCTATGCTCCCACCCGCAGCGGATTGGGGGCGGTGGTGCGCCGCCCGTTGCGGGTGCTGGAAGGGGTGGGCAAAGGTGCGGCGGAACCGGCGATGACGGGGTTGGAGTCGCGCTGAGCGCCGACAGGGGGGGCGCCTGCGCGCGGGCTGTTGGCCTTTTGGTCGGGGTATGCCATGGTATCGCCGCAGCGTAGGAGCCGGACCGATGATGACACCGCAGGACGCCACCATTGCCCGCCACTCGATCCTGCTGTCGGGGCTGTCGGATGAGATCGCCGGGGTGCTGCTGGCGGGCGCGCGGGTACGTCCTATCGCACGTGGTTCTACCCTGTTCTTGCAAGACGAGGCCGCCAGCTCGATCTACATCGTGCTGGAAGGCTGGGTAAAACTTTACCGCCTGTCGCCCAGTGGGGCCGAGGCGATCGTTGGGGTGTTCACCCGCGGCGGCAGTTTTGGCGAGGCGGTGGCGCTGCGCAATGGCACCTACCCGGTGGCGGCCGAGGCGGTGACCGATGGCCGCGTGCTGGCGATCGATGCCGAGGCCCTTCTCGGCATGATCCGGGAAACCCCCGAGGTGGCGGTGGCGATCCTGACCTCGACCTTCAGCCATCTGCACGCGCTGGTGGCGCAGCTCGAGCAGCTCAAGGCCCAGACCGGGGCGCAGCGGCTGGCGGAATTTCTGCTGGACCTCGCAGCCGGCCCCGAGGGGGCCTGTGCGGTGTTGCTGCCTTACGACAAGACCCTGATCGCCGGCCGACTGGGGATGAAGCCCGAAAGCCTGTCGCGCGCCTTTGCCAAGCTTCGCGACGTGGGGGTGCGGGTGCGCCAGAATCAGGCCGCGATCGCGGACGTGGTGGCGTTGCGGCGGTTTGCCGAAACCGACCGAGGCGATGCCTGGGGTGGCGCGGCGTGACCCGACTGGCGCGCGCGCTGGCTTTGATCGACGCCGCCAATGCGGCCGATCCGATGCGGGTGGACGGTCGCCCGGCAGCCGCGCTTTACGGCGAGCGCATGAGCGCCGAACTGGCCCGGTTGTTCCCTGCTGCCGCCGAGCCGTTGCAGATCGCGGCGCGCGGCCAGCATGTCGAGCGCTGGCTCTTGGCGCGCAGCGCCTATCCCGAGGGCCGCACCGGCTATCTCGACTGGCGACGCGAGCAGGGCCGCCGTCACGGCGCGCGGGTGGCGGCGATCATGGCCGAGGCAGGCTATGACGCCGACGCCATTGCCGCCGCCGGGCGGATGTTGCGCAAGGAAGGGCTGAAGCGTGATCCGCAGGTGCAGGCGCTTGAGGACACGATCTGTTTCGTGTTCCTGCGCTGGTACTTCCAGCCTTTTGCCGCCGCCCGCGACGCGCAATCGCTGGCCAGGATCGTGACCCAGACCGCGCGCAAGATGTCGCCCGAAGCACGGGCGCGGGCGCTGGCCGAGTTCGATCTGCCTGCCCCGCTGGCGGCGGCATTCCGGGACTGAGGGCGGCAAGCCAAGCGCCCCCGCCCGGCGCTTGGCGCGGTGCCTTCAGTATGAGCTGACGATCGCCTCGAACTCGGGCGACAGCGGCACCGATTTGTGCACCAGGTCATAGTGGCAGACGATGCAGGTGATCTTGTTCTCGATCGCGTCGGCATGCTGCACTTGCCCGCGCTTCTTTTCAGGTTTGACCGCGGCCATCACGTGACAACTGCGGCAGTTGGCACTATCGCTGTTGAAGAATGCCATTCTGGCAGTATTGGCCGCGTCGGCGCGAATGGTCTCGAATTTGGCCGCAGTATCGATCCCGCCGATCCATCTGGCATAGAGATCCCTTAACCCCAGCGCGTGGTCGACCATGGCCCCGGCCAGGTTTTCCGAGACGTGGCAATCGCTGCACTTCGGAATGACACCGAAGGGGCTTGTGCCATGGGTCGAAGTCTCGAACTCGGTGGCGACCGTTTCGGTCATGACGTGGCAGGTTCGGGCGCAGAAGTCATTTGACCAGAAATGGCGGTCGATGGCGTCGATGGCCGGGACGCCGATCACCGCGCCGATGATCAGCCCCCCCCCGACAGTGCCGCGCTAACGGCACCGCCGACCCATTTCAACAGAGTCATCTTGCTTTCCATTTTCAGATTGTTGAACCGCACAGACCATCCCCCGGTCGGCGAAAGACGCCACCTTCTTGAAAACCCGCTTGTGCTCGGGGCTGCGCAGCCAGTCGAAAGTGCTCTGCCCCGGATAGAAAAGCTTGACTACGGTGGTGGGTATGGCGCTCCAATCGGCCGGAGGCGCGGCAAAGGCAAAGGTCGCGCCGGAAAGCGCCAAGATCGCACTGACCCCCAGGCACGTCATCCAAGCGTGCCCGTTCACCACATATCCAAGTTGCATTGCTTGACGACCATGCGGTCTCTCGACCAGGCGATCCCGTCGCCGGTCGGCTTCATCTCTAATGATTGCCCGTGCGGCACCTTGATCGAAATCAATGAAGGTCAAGAAAAAGTGAAAAAGCAATAAATCAGAAATATGATGTAAAATTCCCGCTATTTTCAGCAACTTGAGATTGCGACCGGATGCAGCGCGGGGCCAGCGCCCCCCCCCCCGTGAAGCCTAGCACGGCGGCACGACTTTGCCGGGGTTGAGGGTGGCGCCTGGGTCAAGGGCCTGCTTGATCGCGCCCATCACCTGCCAGCCGATCCCGTGTTCGGCTGCCATGTAAGCGAGCTTGCCCATGCCGATGCCATGCTCGCCGGTAATGGTGCCACCAAGCGCCAAAGCGCGCTGCGCCATGCGTGCGGCCAGGTCTTGCGCGGTGGCAAGCTCGGCCGGGCGGGCGGGGTCGATCAGCAGGATGGCGTGAAAGTTGCCGTCGCCGACATGGCCAAGAATCGGGCCGGGGATCCCGCTCGCGGCAATGTCGGCCTGGGTTTCTGCCACCGCGTGGGCCAGACGCGAAATCGGCACACAGACGTCGGTCACGATGGCGGTCGCCCCGGGGCGCGAGGCAAGACAGGCGCGGTAGGCGGTGTGGCGCATGTGCCAAAGCCGGGCGCGGTCTTCTGGCGCTTCGGCCCATGCAAAACCCTGGCTGCCGTGGTCGGCCGCGATCGCGCCAAAGTGCTCCGCCTGCTCGGCGACAGCGGCGGGCGAGCCGTGAAACTCGACCAGCAGGTGCGGGGCAGGGGGCAGGGTGGTGTGCGAGAAGGCATTGCAGGCGGCCACGGTGGCAGCGTCGATGAACTCGATCCGCGCCATCGGCACGGCCGACTGGATGGTGGCGATCACGCAAGCCACCGCCGCCCCGATGTCGGGAAAGGCGCAGACCGCCGCTGCCGTCGCCTCGGGCTGGCCTTGCAGGCGCAGGGTCAGTTCGGTGATCAGGCCGAGTGTGCCTTCCGAGCCCACGAACAGCGCGGTCAGATCGTAGCCCGAGGCGGATTTTCGCGCGGCGGTGCCGGTGCGAATCACCCGACCGTCAGCCAGCACCACCTCAAGTCCCAGCACGGCGTCGCGCATGGTGCCGTAGCGCACCGCGGTGGTGCCCGAGGCGCGGGTGGCCGCCATGCCGCCCAGGCTGGCGTTGGCCCCCGGATCGACCGGGAAGAACAGCCCGGTCGCGCGCAACTCTTGGTTCAGGGCTTCGCGGGTGACGCCGGGCTGGACCCGGGCGATCATGTCTTCGGGATGCACCGCCAGCACCGCGTTCATGCGGGCAAAATCGACCGTGACCCCGCCATGCAGCGCCAGCGCGTGACCTTCCAGCGAGGTGCCAGCGCCCCACCCGATCACCGGCACGCCGTGGCGGGCGCAGATCGTGACGATGGCCGCGACCTCGGCGGTGGTGGCGGGAAAGGCCACCGCGTCGGGCGGGCCGCAATGAATGTGGGTTTCGCTGGCCGCGTGCTGGGCGCGCAAGGCGTTCGCGCGCGAGAACCGATCCCCGAGCAGGTCGGACAGGGCGGACATGGCGGGTTCGTTGGTCATCTGATCCTCCGACAACGGGGTGCGCTCGCGAGGCGAGATTGGCGGATTCCGGAAAAAATCTCAACCGGTCGGGTTGGGGGCAAGGGGGGCGCTGCCCCGCCGCCCTGCGGGCGGCCCCCCGGGGTATTTGGGAAAGGGAGACGCCGGACTCAGGCGGTGGCCACGCCTCGCAAAAAGGTGGCAAGATCGCCGTAGCCGGTAAAGCGGCGCTCGTACGCGAGACCGAGGCGGGCGGCACAGGCGCGGGCCTTGGCATCAAGTGCGGGGTCATCGGTCTGGGCCTGATAGACCAGCTTGGTGTAATTGGCGAAATAGGTGTCGCGCAGCTCGGGATGGCGGTCGAGGCCCATCGGGCGCCAGACGAACGCATCAAACTGGCGAACCAGGAAATCGGTCAGGTAGAAGGCGCTGATTTCGGTTTCCGCATGCGCGGCGAAGGTGAAATTGCCTTCAAAAAACGAATAACAATGTGGGCCTTCGATCATCTCGACCCCAAGTTCCTTGCACTTTTGCGACAAAAGCCCACCGGTGCCGCAGTCGGCATAAAGGATGAAGATCGTCTCGTAAGTGGATTTGTGTTCCGTCACCGCAGCCGCGACCGCCGCCGGAATCCGGTCGGGCCAGAGGTGCAGGTTGGCGGGCAGGCATTGCAGGTCGATGTGATCCCAGTGGTTGAGGCGCTTGAGCGCAAGCACCTCGTGCGCCAGCGCGCCACAGGCGATCAGCAGGATGCGCCCTGCGCGCGCGGGGGCCAAGCCGACCACGGTCAGGGTGCGATCATCAGGGGCGGGGGTGGTCATGGGCGGGGCTTTCGCAAGTGCGCCGCCAGCGAAGCCAGCGCCGCAAGCAGGGCGACCACGGCCAGCGGCAGCGACAGTTTCACCGCCACCAGGATCGTCGCGGCAGCGGCGGCGATCACCATCAGCAGCAGGGCGAGAAGGATTTTGACCGGCATCGGAGACCTTGGCGCAAGCTATCCCTGTCAGATGCGCCTGCCGGGTCAGTTTGCCAAGGGGCAGGGCGGTCGCGCTGACAAGAACGCCCCGGGCGGGGCCTTTGGCCTAGGCGCCGACCAGATTGTGCTTGCGCAGCATGAAGGTTTTTGCGGTTTCCACCGCCACGGCGGCGTCGCGGCAATAGGCGTCGGCACCAATGGCGCGGCTGAATTCCTCGTTCAGAGGGGCCCCGCCGACCATCACGATGTAGTTCTCGCGCATGCCTTTTTCCTTGAGTGTGTCGATCACCACCTTCATGTAGGGCATGGTGGTGGTCAAAAGCGCCGACATGCCGAGGATGTCGGGCTGTTCGCTTTCGATCGCGGCGAGATATTTCTCGACCGAGTTGTTGATGCCGAGATCCTTGACCTCGAAGCCGGCCCCTTCCATCATCATGCCGACCAGGTTCTTGCCGATGTCGTGGATGTCGCCCTTGACGGTGCCAATCACCATCTTGCCCATCCGCGGTGCGCCGGTTTCGGCCAGCAGAGGCTTGAGGATTGCCATTCCGCCCTTCATCGCGTTGGCGGCCAGCAGCACTTCGGGCACGAACAGGATGCCGTCGCGGAAGTCGTGGCCGACGATGGTCATGCCCGCCACCAGCGCCTGGGTCAGCACGTCGTAAGGGGTCCAGCCACGATCCAGCAGGATCTGGACGCTTTCTTCGATCTCTTCCTTGAGCCCGTCGTAGAGGTCGTCGTGCATTTGCAGCACCAGCTCGTCGTCAGCCAGCTCGGAAAGGATGATCTCGTCGTTGTCGGCCATGGCGGGCTCCTGCCGGGAAAGGGTCTGCGCTTCAATGGGGCGAATGGGCGGTGGGCACTTTTCGGATTGCGACACTGGCGGGGTGAAAGCCGACAGCCAGGCGTCGCTTTGGGCTTTTGCGGCTGCAAAAGATGCCCGAAGGAGCGCTTAGCGCGGGCGGCGGCGTTGGTGCCTCGGCGCGCCCGCGTCATCGCCGGTGCCGTCCGAGGCCGAGGAAAAGCTGCCGAGCGCCGCCGAGATGGTTTCGAGCGTCGGGCGCGGACCCTTGGGGCGGGTTTCCAGCGCTTCGCGCATCGCGCGCAGGTGAACCGGCGTGGTGCCGCAGCAACCGCCGATGATGCGCACCCCGGCGTCGCGCGCCAGCGCTGCGTAATCGGCCATCAGCTCGGGCGTGCCGTTGTAGTGGATTGCGCCCTCCTGGTATTTCGGGATGCCTGCATTGGCCTTGGCGATGACCGGACGCTCGCAGCCCTGGGCGAAGAACCCGAGCACGGTGCGCAGCAGATCGGATGCCCCCACGCCGCAATTGGCTCCGAACGCCAGCGGCGGGTCGGGCAGTTTTTCGACCAGATCGACCAACCCGGCCGAGGTCAGCCCCATCATGGTGCGCCCGGCGGTATCGAAGCTCATGGTGCCGCACCATGCCATCCCGGCCAGTTTTGCCGCCTCGCCCGCAGCGCGGTATTCCTCGGGGGCGGACATCGTTTCGATCCAAAGCACATCCGCGCCACCAGCCTTGAGGCCTTCGGCCTGGGCGTGGAACATCTCGACCGCGAGCGCGTGGGTGAGGGTGCCGAGCGGGGCCATGATCTCGCCGGTCGGGCCGACCGAGCCTGCCACCACCACCGGCCGGCCGGCGGCATCGGCAACCTCGCGACCAAGGCTGGCGGCGAGGCGGTTGAGTTCGTGCACCCTTCCTTGCGCGCCATGCAGTTTCAGCCGACCGGCGTTGCCGCCAAAGCTGTTGGTCAGGAAAATGTCTGATCCGGCCTCGACCGCCGCGCGGTAAAGCGCGCGAATGTCGTTTGGCCGGTCACTGTTCCAGAACTCGGGGGCCTCACCCGCTTCCAGCCCCACGTTGAACAGATTGGTGCCGGTGGCCCCATCGGCCATCAGCCACTCGTGGGTCGCAAGCAGGCGGGAAAGCGCGTTGGTCATGTCGGCCTCATCGGGGTTGAGCGGGGGGTTGAGCGGGGGGGGGGCGGGCCTACTGCTCGTCCAGGATTTGCGACTTGGCCACCGCCAGCAGCTCGGCCATCTTGGCGCGGATCGCGTCGGGGGTCGAACGTCCGCCAAGGTCGGCTGCCACCTTGCCCACCACGTCCTCGATCCCGGCCTCCTTGAAGTCGGCCTGCACCACGGCCATGGCGTAATCGGTGGCATCCTGCCCGACCTTGCCCAGCAGACCGGCGGCCCACAGCCCGACCAGCTTGTTGCGCCGTGCCTCGACGCGGAACTTCAGGTCGGCGTCATGGGCGTATTTGGTCTCGAAAGCACTTTCGCGATCGTCAAAGGTGGTCATGGCGGTGCCCCTATCGGGTGGTTGCGGATGCTTTCCATATGCCCTTGCCGGGCGTGCGCCGCAAGGGGAAGTCGTGCCGCTGGGGGTTGCCGCCCTGTTATCCTTGCGAGCGAGCCGCCCTTGGCTTATAGGGCCAGCAAGAGGGACGGGTGGCGGTTGCCGCCCGTTCGGGCGTTCGATCGGAGAGTTCATGGCACGGCGCAAGAAGGTTTACGAGGGCAAGGCGAAAATCCTTTATGAAGGCCCCGAACCCGGAACTCTGATCCAGTATTACAAGGATGACGGCAGCGCTTCGGCCACTCCGCCGCAGGCGGCGGTGGAAGGCAAGGGGGTGCTTAACAACCGGCTGTCGGAATTCTTCATGGCGGGGCTGAACGCAATCGGGGTGCCCACCCATTTCATCCGCCGCCTGAACATGCGCGAGCAACTGGTGCGGATGGCCGAGATCGTGCCGCTCGAGGTCGTGGTGCGCAATTTCTCGGCCGGCGAGATTGCGACCCGGCTGGGGATTCCGGTCGGAACCGCGCTGCCACGCCCGATCGTCGAGTATTATTACAAGGACCAAAAGCTCGGGAACCCGATGGTGGCCGAAGAGCACATCATTGCCTTCGGCTGGGCCAGCCAGCAGGATCTCGACGACATCGTGGCGCTGGCGCTACGGGTCAACGATTTCCTGTCGGGGGTGATGGTGGGGATCGGCATCCGGCTGATGGACTTTCGGCTGGAGGTGGGGCGCATCTGGGAGGGCGATTTCATGCGCCTGATCGTGGCCGACGAGATCAGCCCCGACAGTTGTCGGCTGTGGGATACCCGCGGCACCGATACCCCGAACCGCGAAGGCGTGGTGCGCGAGCCGGGGCCGATGGCCGATGTCTATACCGAACTGGCGCGGCGGCTGGGGGTGCTGCCCTCGAACGTGACCCACACCACCAAGCCCACCCTGATCAACTGAAAGGCCGTGATGATGGCAGCTGGAACACTCAAGGCGCGCGTGCAGGTCATGCTCAAGGACGGCGTGCTCGATCCGCAGGGCGAGGCGGTGCGCCACGCGCTGGCGACCCTGGGGTTTGCCGGGGTGGAGGGGGTGCGCCAGGGCAAGGTGATCGAGCTTGATCTGGCAGTCCGCGACCGCGCCACCGCCGAGGCCGACGTGCGCCGGATGTGCGAGGCGCTGCTGGCCAATACCGTGATCGAGCAATACCGTATCGACTTCGTCTGACCACTCATCCGCCCTGCCGGGGCGTCTTCGCTGTCGGCGCCGACTCCAAAGAAAGCGTCCGGGAGGACGGATGAGTGGGGCGCGAAGGGGGTCGCAGGAATCCGCCCAGGGGGGGCAGTATGCGCGCAGCGGTGATGCAAGGGGTTCGTCAGGATCTGGCACTGATGGCGGTGCCCGATCCGGTCTGTCCGCCGGATGGCGTGGTGCTGCGAGTTCTCGCCTGCGGCATCTGCCGGTCCGACTGGCACGCCTGGACCGGGGCCGATCCGGTGGTGCTGCCGCATGTTCTGGGGCACGAATACTGTGGCGTGATCGAAGCGGTCGGGCCGCTGGTTTCGGGCTGGCGGGTGGGCGAGCGGGTGATCGCGCCGTTCATCCTGGCTTGTGGCACCTGCCCCGACTGCCGCGCCGGGCATCAGACCATTTGCGCCACCCAGGCCTTGCCCGGGTTTACCATGGCAGGGGCCTATGCCGAACTGCTGGCGGTGCCGCATGCCGACGCCAATCTGGCGCGGTTGCCTGCCAGCATGGAGCCAGCGCTGGCGGCCGCCCTGGGCTGTCGCGTCACCACGGCTTGGCACGCCCTGACCGGGCGCGCGGCGCTGGCACCGGGGGAATGGCTGGCGGTGCAGGGCGCGGGCGGGGTCGGGCTGTCGGCGCTGCTGCTCGGGCGGGCCCTTGGCGCGCGTGTGGTGATGGTCGATGTGGTGGCCGAAAAGTTGGCTTACGCCAAGGAGTTGGGGGCCGATGCCGTGGTGAATGCCGCCGCGGTTGATGCGGTGGCGGCAATTCGCGACATCACCGGCGGCGGGGCGGATGTGGCGATCGAGGCTTTGGGGATCGAGGCCACCACGGTGGCGGCGCTATGTAGTTTGCGCAAGCTGGGGCGGATGGTGCAGATCGGCATGCCGGCCGGGCCGCATCGGACCATGCGGTTGCCGATGGATTCGGTCTATGCCGGGCAGCTTGCGATCTATGGCACCCGAGGCATGCCGGGCTGGCGTTACCCCAGTCTGTTCGGGCTGATCGACGGCGGCCATGTGGACCTGAGCCCGCTGATCGCGCGGCGGGTGGGGTTGGCGGCGGTCTCGCTGGAACTGCGGGCGTTTGACGGCCCGGCGGCACCGGGGGTGGCGGTGATCACCGATTTCTCGGGCTGAGGCGGTGGCGCGGGGGGCTGTCGGCCCCCCACACCCCCCGACACACCCCCCGACACACCCCCCGAGGATATTTGGGCAAAGGTGAAGGGGAAGGCTAGATTGGCTGCAAGGGGTGCGCTATGAGCGGCGGCAATGGCCGTATCCTGAGGGGAGTCAGATGAAAGTTGCCGTCATCACGTTTCCCGGATCGAACTGCGACCGCGATCTGGCGGTGGCCTTCGAGCGGGCGGGGGCCAGGGTGGCACGGGTCTGGCACAAGGACAGCGAACTGCCGGCGGGTGTCGATGTGGTGGGGATCCCGGGGGGGTTTTCGTTTGGCGACTACCTGCGCTGCGGCGCGATTGCGGCGCGCTCGCCGATTGCGGCGGCGGTGCAGCGCCATGCGGCGCGCGGCGGCTTTGTGCTGGGGATCTGCAACGGGTTTCAGGTGCTGACCGAGATGGGGCTTCTGCCGGGGGCGCTGATGCGCAATGCCGGGCTCAGGTTCATCTGCAAGGTGGTCGAGCTGCGGGTGGCGACGTCGGCCAGCCCATACACCTGCGGTTATGCCCGCGGCCAGGTGATCGCGCTGCCGGTGGCGCATCATGATGGCAACTATGTGGTGGACGCGGCCACTCTGGCGCGGCTTCAGGGCGAGGATCGGGTGGCGTTCAGCTACGTCGATAACCCGAACGGGTCGATGGGCGACATTGCCGGGGTGCTGTCGGCCAATCGCCGGGTGCTGGGGATGATGCCGCACCCGGAGCGGGCGGATGATCCCGCCCAGGGCGGCAGCGACGGGGCGGAACTGTTTGCCGGGCTGATAGGCAAGATGGCGCTGGCCTGATGCGGTGATCGTGCTGCGGCCTTGAGGCCGGGCCGGGCACCGCCTAGATTTGCCGGATGCAGAACCGCGATCCCCACAGCGACGATCTGGTGCCCCCGCACGGCGTCTCGTGGCAGCTGCGCCTGGTGATCATGGCGCTGGTCGCCGTGGCGGTGGCGGTGGTGGTGGTGACCAACCAGTGGCTGGGCGGTCGTTTCACCGAGGCCACCCGCAACAAGGCCGAGCTGCGACTTGCGCTCTATTCCGGCAATCTGGTGTCGGAATTGCAGCGCACTGCGGTGGTGCCCTTGCTGCTGGCGCGCGACCCTGAACTGATCGGGGCGCTGGTGAAGGGAAATTATGCGCTGACCTCGGTCCGGTTGGCCTCGATTCAGGCGGAAATCGGGGCGGCATCGATTCAGCTTCTGGATAACGAAGGTCGCACGGTGGCCGCGACCAACCGCAATCTGCTGGGCACCAGCCTGCGCGGCAGCGTCGGTTTCGTCGATGCGATGCGCCAGAAGGACACCGTGTTCACCGCGGCGCGGCGCGATGTCGGCGGCTATGACTTCACCTATTCGCGGGCGGTAAAGGCGGAAAACCAGGTGCTGGGCGTGGTGGTGGTGGCGGTCGATCTGATGAAATACGAGCGCGCCTGGGCCGGTCTTCAAGACGTGGTGCTGGTGGTTGACAGCACGGGGGCGGTGATTCTGGCGACCGAGCCGCGCTGGCGCGGCCTGCCGCTCGACGAGGCGCTGGCGGCGCGAGACGTGCCCTCGGCGCTGCGGCGCGCCTTGCAGGTCACCACCGACTGGGTCCAGAACCCGCCTGATGCCGTCGTTCGCGGCGAGGCGGTGATGCAGACCGCGGTGCGGATGCCGTTCCGCGGCTGGCGCATCGTGACCTTTACCGCCTACGATTCGGTGCGCGAGCAGGTCAACGGGGTGCTGGCGCTCGAGATCATGGGCTTTGCCATCCTGCTGGCGATGACCTTCTATCTGCTGTCGCGGCGGGCGTGGTCGCGCTCGGTCTCGTTCCAGCGCGAATCGGCGGAACTGCGGCTGCTGAACGCGAGGTTGCAGCGCGAGGTTGCCGAGCGCGAGAAGGTTCAGAAGGATCTTGCGGTGGCGGAACTGACGCTGGCGCAAAGCTCGAAACTGGCGGCCCTGGGCGAGATGTCGGCGGCGGTCAGCCATGAACTCAATCAGCCGCTGGCAGCGATGAAAACGTATCTGGCCGGCGCGCGGCTGTTGTTGCAGCGCAAGCGGCCGGACGAGGCGCTGTCGTCGTTTCAGCGCATCGACGATCTGCTCGACCGGATGGGGGCGATCACCCGGCAGCTCAAGTCTTATGCCCGCAAGGGCGGCGAGGCTTTCGAGCCGGTCGATCTGCGCAGCTGCGTCTCATCGGCGCTGGCGATGATGGAGCCGCAACTCAAACTGCGGGTGGTGCGCATCACCCGCGCCCTGCCGCGGGCGCCGGTGATGGTGATGGCTGACCGCATCCGGCTGGAGCAGGTGATCATCAACCTGTTGCGCAACGCCCTTGATGCCACCCGCGACGCGCCCGAGCCGCAGATTGATCTGATGCTCTCGACCGGCGAGACCGCGACCCTGACGGTGCGTGACAATGGCCACGGCATTGCCGATCTGGTCAATCTGTTCGAACCGTTCTACACCACCAAGAAACCCGGCGAAGGCGTGGGGCTGGGACTGGCGATTTCCTCGGGGATCGTGACCGACTTTGGCGGGCGCCTGACGGCGCATAATGCCACCGGGGGAGGCGCGGTGTTCGAGATGCAACTGCCCCTTCTCGATCAGAAAATCGCAGCAGCCGAATGAGGACCAAATGGCCGGTGCAATGAAAGTGGCAATTGTCGATGATGAAGCCGACATGCGCCAGTCGATAAGCCAGTGGCTGGCCTTGTCGGGGTTCGACACCGAAACCTATGCCTCGGCCGAAGCGGCGCTGGCCGGGATCGGGGCCGAATTTCCCGGCGTGGTGGTCAGCGACATCAAGATGCCGGGGATGGATGGTATGGCGCTGCTGAAGCGGCTGATCAGCATGGACAGCGGCCTGCCGGTGATCCTGATCACCGGCCACGGCGATGTGCCGATGGCGGTGGAAGCAATGCGGGTCGGGGCGTTCGATTTTCTCGAAAAGCCGTTCGATCCCGATCGCATGACCGAGCTTGCAAAACGGGCGACGCAGGTGCGCCGCCTGACGCTCGACAACCGCGCGCTGCGCCGTGAGCTTTCCGATGGCAGCGTGTTGATGCACAAGTTGATTGGTGGCTCGGCGGTGATGGAGCGCCTGCGCGAGGATATCCTTGATCTCGGGCAGGCCGACGGTCACGTGCTGATCGACGGCGAAACCGGCACCGGCAAGACCCTGGTGGCCCACGCCCTGCATGCGGTGGGGCCGCGCGCCGGGCGCAAGTTCGTCACGATTTCCTGCGCGGCCTGGGGCGAGGAGCAGCTCGCGGCACGGCTGTTCGGGCCGTCGGACGACGGCACGATCCCGCTGGTCGAAGAAGCGCGCGGCGGCACCCTGTGCCTTGAGGACATTCAGGCCCTCAGCCACCCGCTGCAATCACGGCTGCTGGCGCTGATCAACGAACAGGCGACCCCGCCGGAAACCCGGATCATCGCAATCTGCAACGAACACGCCCCCGAAAGGACCCTGGCCGACGAGCTGCGGCCGGATCTGTTCTACCGGCTGAGCGCGATGACGATCGTGCTGCCGCCGCTGCGCCAGCGCGGCGAGGATATATTGGCCTTGTTCACCCGGATGTCCGAGCAGTTTGCCGAGGAATATGGCTGCGACGCACCGTTGGTGACGGCGCAGGAAGCGGCACAACTGTTGCAGGCCCCGTGGCCCGGCAATGTGCGCCAGCTGGTCAATATCGCCGAACGGGCGGTGTTGCAGAACCGCCGCGGCTCGGGCTCGATTCCCAGTCTGCTGATGGCCGACAACGAGGCGGCGGGCCCGGCCCTGACCACCGAAGGCAAGCCGCTCAAGGATTACGTCGATGCCTTCGAGCGCATGCTGATCGACAACACCATGCGCCGCCACAAGGGCAGCATCGTCGCGGTGATGGAAGAGCTGTGCCTGCCGCGCCGGACCCTCAACGAGAAGATGGCAAAATACAACCTGAGCCGGGGCGATTACGTCTGACCGCGCGGTGGCGCAAAACCGGTGATCGAAAAACATCATTTGCCGGACGCGCAACCTGCGATTGTGGCGTGCGAAATAGGCCATTGTGTTTTGCCCTGGACTGCCGCTAATGTTGCGCAACAAAGGGTCTGGTCTGTCGGATCTGGCCCTTTGTCTCAGTTTTGCTGCAAGGTGCTGCGTCGGGACCATGGGTTTGGGCGCGTATCCGGTGCAGACCGTTTGCCCGCCAAGTTCTTGATGACGTGGGCGTTTGAGATGGATGTCGGATCCGGCATCCGGGATAGAACCGCGATGCAGCGCGCCGAAAGCAGGATGACAAGCGACCGATGCCCAAGCGGCATTGGCACACCTTTCCGCTTTTGCGCCATCGCCCAAACAAGTCACCACAGGCAATCCGACCGGCCACCCGGGGTTCGCCCCGGCCCGCCCGGGGGGGCTGGGTGCAATGGAACACAATGGCCAACAAGATGCTTATCGATGCCACCCACCCCGAGGAGACCCGGGTGGTGGTGGTGGACGGAAACAAGGTCGAGGAATTCGATTTCGAGACCGTCAACAAACGACAGCTCGCGGGCAACATCTACCTTGCCAAGGTAACCCGGGTCGAGCCGTCGTTGCAGGCGGCGTTTGTCGATTACGGCGGCAACCGGCACGGCTTTCTGGCGTTTGCCGAAATTCACCCCGATTACTACCAGATCCCGGTAGCCGACCGCAAAGCGCTGCTGGACGAAGAGCGCGCCCTGAACCGCTCGGAAGACGATGACGAGGGTGGCCACGGCCAGCCCCGCCGCAGCGCGCACCCGCGCCGCGATGTGGTGCGGGCCGAGGCGGTGAAAGCCGCGCCCGTGGTGCACAGCGAAGAAATCGCCGGCATGAACGTGGTTGACCTCGGCGAGGAAACCGGGGCGGACGCGCTGTTTGAGCCGAATGAGTCCTTCGCGCCCGAGGCCGATCTTGCGCACGACGACCATGAGCCGTCCGACTCGCCCTACCGCGCGATGGACCACGCTTCCGATACCGATGACGAGATCGAATCGGTCGCGGAAGAAGACGTGGCCGAGGAAATCCAGGCCCCGCGCCGCCCGCGGGCCCGGCACTACAAGATCCAGGAAGTGATCAAGGTGCGCCAGATCATGCTGGTGCAGGTGGTGAAAGAGGAACGCGGCAACAAGGGGGCGGCGCTGACCACCTACCTGTCGCTGGCCGGGCGCTACTGCGTGCTGATGCCCAACACCGCCCGCGGCGGCGGTATCTCGCGCAAGATCACGATGGCGGCCGATCGCAAGAAGCTCAAGGAAATCGCGCAAGAGATCGAGGTGCCGGAAGGAGCCGGCCTGATCATCCGCACCGCCGGTGCCAAGCGCACCAAGCCCGAGATCCGGCGCGACTACGAATATCTGATGCGGCTGTGGGAACAGGTGCGCGAGCTGACGCTCAAATCCATCGCCCCCGCGCCGATCTACGAAGAAGGCGACATCATCAAACGCTCGATCCGCGATCTTTACAGCCGCGAGATCGACGAGATCCTGGTGGAAGGGGCCGAAGGCTACCGCATCGCCAAGGATTTCATGCGCATGATCATGCCCAGCCACGCCAAGGTGGTGCAGCCCTATACCGAGCCGATGCCGCTGTTCGCAAAATTCCAGGTCGAAAGCTATCTGGCGGGCATGTTCAACCCCAATGTCCAGCTCAAGTCGGGCGGTTACATCGTGATCGGCGTCACCGAAGCGCTGGTGGCGATCGACGTGAACTCAGGGAGAGCCACCAAGGAAGGCTCGATCGAGGAAACCGCGCTGAAGACCAACCTCGAGGCCGCCGAAGAGGTGGCCCGCCAGTTGCGCCTGCGCGATCTTGCCGGTCTGATTGTGATCGACTTCATCGACATGGAGGAACGGCGCAACAATGCCGCAGTCGAGAAGCGCCTGAAAGACAAACTGAAAACCGACCGTGCCCGGATTCAGGTCGGCCGCATCTCGGGCTTTGGCCTGATGGAGATGTCGCGCCAGCGGCTGCGCCCCGGCATGCTCGAATCCACCACCCAGCCTTGCCCGCATTGCCACGGCACCGGGCTGATCCGCTCGGACGACAGTCTGGCGCTGCAGATACTGCGCGCGCTGGAAGAAGAGGGCACCCGTCAGCGCAGCAAGGAAGTGCTGCTGAAAGCACCGGTGGCGGTGGTCAACTTCCTGATCAACACCAAGCGCGAACACATAGCCCTGATCGAGGCGCGCTACGGCATGTCGGTGCGGGTCGAATCCGACCCCGCGCTGGTCAGCCCCGATTACGTGATCGAAAAGTTCAAGACCGCGACCCGGGTGGTGACCGCGGCCCAGAGCCACGTGATTTCCGGCAATGCCGCCCTGATGGGGGCGGCGGTGCCGGAGGACGAGGACGAGCCCGATCTACCCGACGAAGAGATCGACGCGGCGGAACCGGTCGCCGAGCCGGCGGTGGCCTCGGAGCTGCGGCCCGAGCCGGCAGGCGAAGGCAACGGCACGCGCAAGAAGCGCCGTCGCAGGCGTCGCCGCAAGGGTGGCGCTGGCGGCAATGGCGAGGCCGAGCAATCGGCGGGTCCGGTTGTCGGCGGCGGCGCGGACGCGGACGACAGCAGCGCCGATATCGCCGCGGTCGCAGTTCCTGCTGCGGTGGCGCTCGATCCCGCCCCCGCTGGCGCCAGCCAGGTCGAGGGCGCTTCGCCCGACGCTGCCGCGAAAAAGCCCACCCGCACCCGCACCAGGACCCGCTCGGTCAAGCCCGCCAGCCAGGGCGCAGATCAGCCGGTGCCAGAGAAGGCTCCCGCCAAGCCGTCGCGCGCCCGCGCCAAGCCTGCCGCCAAACCCGCCGCAGCGCCGGTTGCCGTGGCTGAGGCGGTCGAGGCGACCGAGGTCAAGCCCGCCCGCACGCGCGCGCCGCGCAAGCCCAAGGCCGATGCGGCGGCGCCGGTGGCAGCGGTCACTGACGCGCCGCCGCCGGTCGCCGAAGTGCGCCCCGAACCAGCCGTCACCGTCGCCCCGGCCCCGGTCGCGGCGCCAGCGCCGGCTGATGCCAAACCCAAGCGCAGAGGCTGGTGGTCGCTCGGGCGGTGACAAACATCGGGGCAGGGCACTGGTCGATTTGGGTGCCCTGCCATTCACCTTGGGCCAAGTATCCTCGCCGAAGGCGGCCTGGCCGCTGTCTGGATTGCACGCCAATGTGACCGATGCGCCGGGTGACGCGCCGCCCGTGATCGGCTATCTCAGTGCCAAAAGGGGAGCCCAATGTTCGGAATTGACCTGATCGACGCGAGCCTGCTGCCGGCTTTGCTGGTCGCACTGCTGGCGGGGGCGCTGTCGTTTCTCAGCCCCTGTGTGTTGCCGATCGTGCCGCCCTATCTTGCCTACATGGGCGGCATCACGATGGGCGAACTGGCCAGCACAGCGCCGCGTCGCCGCGCGCCGGTGCTGGCGGCGTCGGCCTTTGTGCTTGGCCTGTCCACGGTCTTTCTCTTTCTCGGCTTCACCGCCTCGCTGTTCGGGGCCTTTTTCCTGCGCAACTCGCAGCTTTTTGCCACTCTGGCCGGGATCATGGTGATGGGGTTCGGGGCGCACTTTGTGGGCGTCTTCAGGATCGGCCTGCTCGACCACGAGCTGCGCATCAACGTGGACAATCGTGGCGGCTCGGCGCTTGGGGCCTATGTCCTGGGGCTGGCCTTTGCCTTTGGCTGGACCCCCTGCATCGGCCCGCAACTGGGGGCGATTTTGTCGCTGGCGGCGTCGGAGGCCGATGTTGCGCGTGGCACCACCCTGCTCGGGGTCTATGCGCTGGGGCTGGGTATCCCGTTCCTGCTGGTGGCCGCGTTCTTTCCCCGTCTGACCGGGGTGATGGCCTTCATGAAGCGCCACACCGACCGGATCGAGCGCATCATGGGCCTGCTGCTCTGGACCATCGGCCTGTTGATGCTGACGGGCGGCTTTTCCAGCTTTTCCTACTGGTTGCTGGAGAACCTGCCGTTTCTCGCCCAACTCGGCTGACCGCCTCGATTTCGCCCAGCTTCGCGCCTAAGATCGGCGCAGCAAAGGTGGCGCGATGAATCCTGCACCGAAATCTGATGTCAGGCCGTTTCGCCGCCGGGTGTTCTACATCCCGGGCTATGACCCGATGCCGCCGCGGCGCTACCGCGAAATCTTCCGCCGCGAGGCGGCGGCGCAGGCCGCCGTTTCAGGCTATCAGATCGCGCTCAAGCCGCCGCGACGGGCGGGCAGCTACGGCTGGTACGTCACCGCCGAAATGGAGGGTCTGGCTGCCGAGACCGACGTCGAAGTGCTGGTGTGGTCGGATATCGTGCGCGACAGCATGGCGGCCGGGATTGTCGGCACCTATCTGCTACTGCTGCGCACCGTCTGGACCTATGTGGCGTCGGGCGCGATCTTCCGGCTGGCGCGGCTGCGCAAGGGGCCAACCCTGGCCGCGCTGCTGCCGCTGGTGCTGCTGTCGGGGCAACTGGCGCTGGCCGCGCTGGCGGGCTGGGGTCTGGCCGCCGTGATCGGGCTGATCACCCCACCCGGCTGGCACGGCGGGCCGGAGCTGCTGGCGGGGTTGGGGCTGGCGGCGGTAATCCTGCGCTGGTTCCAGCGCCACGACACCCGCTTTCTGGCCTACTATCTGATGCACGATTACGGCTACACGGCGCAATCAGGCGGGGCCAACCCGCCTGATCTCGAAGCGCGGATGACCGCCTTTCGCCTGACGATTGCCGCAGCGATGCAAGACGATTGCGACGAGGTGCTGGTGGTCGGCCATTCCTCGGGGGCGCAGCTCGGGGTGTCGATCCTGGCGGACCTCATTCGCGCGGGCCTGCCCGCGGGTGGCCCGGCGCTCGCGTTGCTGACGCTCGGGCAAGTGGTTCCGATGGTGTCGTTCCTGCCGCGCGCCTGGCGGTTGCGGGCCGACCTGCGCTACCTCTCTGCCCGCCCCGAGCTGACCTGGGTCGATGTCACCGCTCCCGGCGATGGCTGCGCCTTCGCGCTGTGCGATCCGGTGGCGGTCAGCGGAGTTGCCCCGCCCGATCAGCGCTGGCCTTTGATCCTTTCGGCTGCGTTCACCCAGACCCTCTCGCCCGCGCGCTGGCAGGCCCTAAAGCGCCAGTATTTCCGCCTCCATTTTCAATATATCCACGCCTTTGACCGGCCCGGCGACTATGATTATTTCCGTCTTGCCGCCGGGCCGCTGACGCTGGCCGCCCGCTACCAGGGGCGCGCCCCGTCAAAAAGCCGCATTGACCGGGCGACTTCGGGGCACACCAGTATCGCGCCATGATTCCGCCCAAACCCACTCCCCGCCCGGACAAGGTTTCGCTCTGGCGCTACGGGCGGCTGTTTCGTCGTGACATCCTGTCGGCCCAACCGGCGCGGCTCTACCACGCCTGGATGGCCGAGTTCCGCACCCCGTTCTTTCGCAGCTTTCTGTGCAACGACCCGACGCTGGTCGATCTGGTGCTGAAGGAACGCCCGCGTGATTTCCCCAAGTCCGACCGCATCCGCGAGGGGCTGAAGCCCTTGCTTGGCAACTCGGTGTTCATCACCAACGGTGAGACCTGGGAACGCCAGCGTCGCATCATCGACCCGGCGTTCGAGGGCGGCCGCCTGCGCGACACCTTTCCGGCGATGTGGGACGCGGGCGTTGCCGCGGTCGCGCGCTTGCGCCCGCTGGCCGATGGCACGCCGGTCGAGATCGAGGCCCAGACCAGCCATGCCGCAGCCGATGTGATCTTTCGCACCCTGTTCTCGATCCCGATCGAGCACGCAACGGCGGCGGCGGTGTTTGCCGAATTCCGCGCCCATCAGCGCGCCCAGCCGATCTTCAACATCGGCGCCCTTCTGCCGCTGCCGTGCTGGTTTCCGCGCTTTCACAGCCACGCGACCCGCGCCACCGCGCGCCGCATCCGCGCGCTGGTTACCGCCCTGACCACCGAACGTGCGGCGGCGCTGGCGGCGGGGCAGGCGCCGAACGATCTGGCGACCAAGATCATGACCACGCCCGATCCGGTCTCGGGCGAGGGGTTCGACACGGCCGAGATGGTCGATCAGGTGGCGATCTTCTTTCTGGCCGGGCACGAGACCAGTGCCTCGGTGCTGGCCTGGGCGCTTTATCTGCTGGCCTGCGATCCGGTGTGGCAGGACCGTCTGGCGGCTGAAGCCAGCGCGGTGATCGGCCCGGAAATCCCCTATTTCTCGATTGTCAACCGGCTCAAGGTGGCGCGGGCGGTGTTTCGCGAGGCGATGCGGCTTTACCCGCCGGTGCCGATGCTGGTGCGCGAGGCTGCCTGCCCCGAAGTGTTTCGCGGCCGCAAGGTGGCGCCCGGCGCGCAGATCGTGGTCTCGCCCTGGCACCTGCACCGCCACGACCGGATCTGGGAGCGCCCCGACGAATTCGACCCCGGCCGGTTCCAGACCGAGAACGGCCGCGAGGGCTTGCGCACGGCCTACATCCCGTTCTCGACCGGGCAGCGGGTCTGCCCCGGCTCGAGCTTTGCCATGGCCGAAGGGCCTTTGCTGCTGGCGCTCTTGGTGCGGGCGTTCCGCATCGCGCCGGTCGAGGGCCGCACGCCGGTGCCGGTGGCGCATCTGACGGTGCGCGCCCGCTCCGGCATCTGGCTGCGGCTGACGCCTCGCGAACCCGCGTCAGAGGCCACCCCCGAGCCGGGCGTGCCGCCTGAACCGCAGGGGACAAAGCCGATCTGCGCCTGATCTGGGTTGACGAAAGGCGCCAGCCCTGCCGGGCAAAGCCTGACTGCCGCCGTCCTGATGACTCGCGTCCTGCCCTTGCGGGGCCGACCTGCGCGGGATTGACTGACGAGGTCGGGGCAATGGTGCCGCGGCGGGCTACGGCCACGGTCGCGGCCAAGGCCGGGGCAAGCGGCGCCGGATGGCACAAGCTCAGCCCTGCGCCGCGTCGCCAAGAACACGCGCGACCGTTTGCGAGGTCTTGCGCATTTCCTCGGCTGACAGGGTCGGATGAACCAGCAGCATGAGGCTGGTTTCGCCCAGCTCGCGGGCAATCGGCAAGGCGGTAGGCGGGCGCCAGCCGGTGCCGTCAAAGGCCCGCTCTCGGTAAATTTCGGAACATGATCCCTGATAGCAGGGCACGCCCTGTGCGGTGATCGCGGCCAGGATGCGGTCGCGCGACCAGCCGGGCGCAAGGTTTTCGGGGCGGACGTAGGCGTAGAACTTGTAGTTCGCATGGGCGCAGCCGGATGCCGGATCGCAGCCATTGCACCCGTGGCAGCGAAACACCGGCGCGCGGATCGGGCCGCCCGGCCCGGCCAGGGGGGCAAGGGCCGCGGCAATCGCGGCCGCGTTCGCCCGCCGTTTCGCGGTCCATTCCGCCATGCGGCCAAGCTGGATGCGGCCAATCGCCGCCTGCATCTCGATCATCCGCCAGTTGGTGCCAAAGCTTTCGTGCAGCCAGCGAAAACCCGGCGGATGGGCGCGCGCGTAAACCGCGTCCCAGCTTTTGCCGTGGTCCTTGAAGGCCCACATTGCCGCCCACAGATCGCGGTCGTTGGTGGTGACCATGCCACCCTCGCCGCCGGTGGTCATGATCTTGTCCTGGCAGAACGACCACGCGCCGACATCGCCGATCGAGCCGACCGAGCGCCCCTTGTAACGGGCGCCATGGGCTTGCGCACAATCCTCGATCACCTTCAGCCCATTGCGCTCGGCCAGCGCCATGATCGGATCCATGTCGCAGGGCCAGCCCGCCAGATGCACCACGATCACCGCCCGACTGCGCGGGGTCAGAACCGCCGCGATGGTTTCGGCGGTCAAATTGCCGCTGTCGCGATCGACATCGGCAAACACCGGCACCGCCCCCGCATTGACCACGCACGAGACCGAGGCAATGAACGAGCGCGGGGTCACGATCACCTCGTCGCCGGGGCCGATGCCTAGGCCGTGCAGCGCCAGATCCAGCGCCAGCGTGCCGTTGGCAAGCACGATGGCGTGGGCGGTGCCACACCAGGCGGCGAATTCCTTTTCGAACTCACGGCATTCGGTGCCGGTCCAGTAGTTGACCTTGTTGGACCGCACGACATCCGCGACGGCGGCGGCCTCTTCCTCGGTGAAGGACGGCCAAGGCGAAAAAGGCGTGTTCAGCATCGTTCATCCTTTCACAAGGGGGCGCGCCGGATTGCCCACGACTGTCATACCCGCGGGCACGTCGCGCGTGACAACAGCCCCCATGCCGATCACCGCGCCGGCCCCGATCACCAGCGGTTTGCCCGGTTGCCCCTGCCGGATCAAGGCCCCCGAGCCGATATAGGCGTGATCGCCGATCTTCACCGTGCCGTTGCAGTTGGCATAGGGCGCCAGCGTTACGAAATCCCCCAGCACGCAATCGTGGTTCACGCAGGCATAGAGGTCGGCGAGCAGCCCGCGACCGATCACCGCATTCGCGCCGATGGTGGCGAAGGGCGACACGATGGCACCCTCGCCGATCGGGCCGGAGTCCAGGAGCAGCGCGCGGGGCGAAAGGCAGGTGCGCCAGCGCACCCCTTCGGCGAGGCATTTCGCGGCGAGCGTGGCACGGACGCGGGAATTGGCGATGGCGATGCAGACCTGCTTGTCGGCCTGCGGCCGGGCCAGAAACTGCGCAAAGGTCAGCACCCGGTGGCCGTTCACCTCGGTTCGCTGCGGGGTGTCGTCGATGAAGACCGCCTCGCAGTCCGCCTCCAGCGTCTCGCGCAGAAACGGCATCACGGTGCGCCCGCAACCGCTGGCCCCGTAGACGCCGACCAGCGCCGTCATGCGCGATCGCTTCCGGTGAATTTCGGCATCGTAGCCTCTCCGGCTGCGGAAATCCCCTCGCGCTTGAACACCTTGCGGATGGTCAGCCAGATGATCTTCAGATCCAGCCACAGGCTGCGGTTGTCGACATACCACAGGTCCAGCGCGAATTTCTCGTCCCAGCTCAACGCGTTGCGGCCGTTGATCTGCGCCCAGCCGGTGACGCCCGGCTTGACATCATGCCGCCGCGCCTGTTCGGGCGAATAGAGCGGCAGGTATTCCATCAGCAGCGGACGCGGGCCAACAAGGCTCATCTCGCCCTTCAGCACGTTCCACAGCTCTGGCATCTCATCCAGACTGGACCCGCGCAGGAACCGGCCCAACCCGGTCAGCCGCTCGGCATCGGGCAATGCCGCGCCCTGCGCGTCACGAGCAACGCGCATGGTGCGGAATTTCACCATCCGGAACGGCGCGCCGCCCCGTCCGGGCCGGAGCTGGCAAAAGAACACCGGTGCCCCCATCTGGCAGCGGATCAGCATCGCCACGCCCAGCAGCACCGGCGATAACAGCACCAGGCCCAGCAGCGCCCCTAGAACATCAGCCGCTCGCTTCATTCAATTAAGCCAATGTCTCGCACGATTGCCGCTGAGGTCGTCAGATCCTAAAACGGCAGTTTACCGCAATTGTTTGAACATCATCCTGCGCCGGATCGCAAGATCAAGACCCAAGCCGTGGTCCGATTGACAGATCGGGTCCGGCACCAACACGCCGTGGAACATGCGCCATCCCATGCCCTGCGGGCTGCGACGGGTTGGGTTTGCGCGCCGGCTCCGTGCTAGCCGCGATAGTGGAACAACACCCCCGAGACATCATCGGGAAAGTCACTGCCTCCAGCGTGGGCGTTCAGCCGCCACACCAGTGCCTCGAGCAGGGCCTGACTTCCCATCGCAGCGTTGGCGCTCAGGAACTGCGCCAGCCCCTCGGGTCCCAGTTCGGCCCCGGTGGCGTCAGGGCATTCCGTCACCCCGTCTGAGACCAGAAACAACCGGTCACCGGGGAACAGCCGGGTCTCGACACGCTCGAAACCGGCACCCGCAATCAGGCCGATCGGCAGGCCGCCGTGACCGAGGAAGCTGACCGCGCCGCCCGACCGGATCAGCGCCGGGTGCGGGTGGCCCGCCTGCACCAGCAAGACCTTGCCGGTTTCGAGATCGATCTCGGCATAGGCCATGGTGAAATACTGCTCGACCTGCATGTCCTCGATCATCATCCGGTTTAGCCTTGCCGCCACCATCTCGGGCGGCCAGGCGTCAACTTGCCCCGGCCCCGCCCCGGTCAGGGCGATGTTCTGGTCGGGCGACGCCCCCGACAGCAAGCCCGCCAGCCGCGCCGTCATCATCGCCGAGGCCACCCCATGGCCCGAGACATCGACCGAATAAAGTGCCACGCGCCGGGCACTGATTTCGAAGAACCCGACCAGATCGCCGCCGACATGCCCCGAAGGTCGCAGCAGGATCGACGCGGTTGCCCGCCCGAAATCGCGGTGGCGCTCGCGCACCAGGGTCTGCTGCAACTTGCGCGCCTCGATCAGGTCACGGTCGAGCGAATCATAGACCTTCTGCAGTTCATCAAGGGTCTGGCCGATCAGCCGGTTCTTTTCCACCAGTTCGGCCTGCATCCCCTGAATCCGCTCGCCTGCCCGCAGCCGGGCACGCAACTCGTCGGCGCTGACCGGCTTGGCCAGAAAATCATCGGCGCCGCCATCCAGCCCATCGGCCACCTCGGCCTTTTCCGATTTCGCCGTGAGCAGGATGAAATAGCCATAACCTTCGCGGGGCAAGGCCCTGAAAGCCTTGCAGAAATCAACACCAGACAGGCCCGGCATCATCCAGTCGCTCAGCACCATGTCGAACGCTGTCTGCTGACACAGCGCCAGCGCCTGTTCGCCTGAGTCGGCCTCGGTCACGCGGTAGCCCCAACGCAGCAGCAGCATCGTCAGAATCCGGCGCTGCGCCTTGCTGTCGTCCACCACCAGCACATGGCGCGGCCCAACCGGCGCGCGCCGGGCCACGGCGTCGAACTTCAAGCTGGACTGCGCATGCACCACTTGCCGTTCCCTCACTCGGCCCGACCGGTATCGCTCCGGTTTCTTAACCAAGGGTGAAACCTAAAATTGGCGGCGTTCAGCGGGCATCGGCTTACCGATTGTTAAGCCTCGCGACCGATGCTGACCAAGGTGGGGACGAAATGCCGGTTGGCAGGGGTGTGTCATGATCGATTGGGAACGGGTCGCGGATCTGCGATCCGAAATCGGCAAGGATGGCTTTGACGAGGTGATCGCGCTGTTTCTGGAGGAAACCGACGAGGTGATTGCGCGGCTTTCGGCCAAGCCTGACCCGGCGCGGGTCGAGCGCGATCTGCACTTTCTGAAAGGTAGCGCGCTGAACCTTGGCTTTCGCACGCTGGCGGATCTCTGTCAGGACGGCGAACGTCGGGCGGCGGCGGGCAATGCGGCGCGGGTCGATGTTGCCGCCGTGGTGCGTAGCTATCATGCCTCGAAAGCCGGGTTCCGGACCGGCCTGGCGCAAGCGAGCGCCGCCTGAAGCGCGTCGCGCTTGATAGAGTCATTCAGTCCCGACCAGATGGCATGCGACCGCCCGGGTGGGCGCGTATGCGCCCGCGTCGGGCCGCAGGCTTGCCTTCGACGTGACGGGGCGGGCGCATGCCCAGTCCGCGACGCGCCCCGAGTCGGGTGATCGTGCTTGGCCGCAACGCGCTCTAAATCAGAAACTCGGCCAGCGCCTCGTCGCCGGTGATGTCACGGTAGGCCAGACCGGCGGCATCCATCCGGGCGAAAAGCTGGGCAAAGCCCTCGGCCTGGCGGGTCTCGATCCCGATCAGAACCGAGCCGAAGTTGCGCGCCGATTTCTTCAGGTATTCGAACCGCGCGATATCGTCGTCCGGCCCCAGCAGGTTCAGAAATTCGCGTAGCGCGCCAGGGCGCTGCGGCATCCGTAGGATGAAGTATTTCTTCAGCCCGGCAAAGCGTTGCGCCCGCTCCTTGACCTCGGGCAAACGCTCGAAATCGAAATTCCCGCCCGAGGTCACGCAGGCCACCGTCTTGCCCGCAATCGCTTGGCCCAACACCGGCAGCACATCGACCGACAGCGCCCCCGCAGGTTCCAGCACGATGCCCTCGACGTTCAGCATCTCGAGCATGGTGCCCGAAACCCGGTCTTCCGGGGCCAGCAGAACCTGATCGGGCCGCACCCAATCGAGCATCGCGAAGGGCCGCGCCCCCAGCCGCGCCACCGCGGCACCATCGACGAAACTGTTGACCCGCGACAGCGTAACCGGCCCGCCTGCTTGCAACGCCGCCGTCAGGCTGGCCCCGCCCAAAGGCTCGACAAAACGGAAATCGGTCGCAGGGGCTGCTTCGCGCAGATAGGTCGTAACCCCCGCGGCCAACCCGCCGCCGCCTACCGGCAGGATCACCATATCCGGCGCGCGGCCAAGCTGTTCCAGTAGCTCGACCGCCACCGAGGCCTGGCCCTCGATCACGTCGGGGTCATCGAACGGGGCCAGAAAATGCGCCCCCTGGTCGCGACAGAAAGCCTGGGCGGCGGCAAGGGTCTGGTCGAAATAGTCACCGACCAGAGTGATCTCGACCGCATCGCCGCCAAAGGTGCGGGTCTTGTCGATCTTCTGTTGCGGCGTGGTGACGGGCATGAAGATGGTGCCGCGCACCCCGAAATGGCGGCAGGCAAACGCCACCCCTTGCGCGTGATTGCCCGCACTGGCGCAGACGAACCGGCCCTGCCCGGGTTGCGTCGCCCGCATCTTGCGCATGGCATTGAAGGCCCCGCGCAGCTTGTAGCTGCGCACCGGGGTCAGATCCTCGCGCTTGAGCCAGATCTCGGCGCCATAGCGAGCGCAAAGGTGATCGTTGCGCTGCAACGGGGTTGCAGGGAAAACTTCGCGCAGGCAGAGCGTGGCGGCGCGGGCGGCATCGGTAAAATCTGTCATGGCGCCACCGTAACCTCGTCCAGCGACGAGGGGAAGCACCCGCGCCCCTTGTTAGGCGCGGCAAATGTCACTAGACCCGCGCCATAGTTTCAGATGGAGCGACCGATGCCCGCACCCAGGAAAGTTGTTCTCGCCTATTCCGGCGGGCTCGATACCTCGATCATCCTCAAGTGGCTGCAAACCGAATACGGCTGCGAGGTGGTGACCTTCACCGCCGATCTCGGTCAGGGCGAGGAACTGGAACCTGCGCGCCAGAAGGCGTTGCTGCTGGGGATAAAACCCGAAAACGTCCACATCGTCGATGTGCGCGAGGAATTCGTGCGCGACTTCGTGTTTCCGATGTTTCGTGCCAATGCCCTTTACGAGGGGCAATATCTGCTGGGCACCTCGATCGCCCGGCCGCTGATCTCGCAGCACCTGGTGCGGATCGCGGCGGAATGCGGGGCCGACGCGGTGGCGCATGGCGCGACCGGCAAGGGTAACGATCAGGTCCGCTTCGAGCTTTCCGCCTATGCCCTGAACCCCGCGATCCGGGTCATAGCACCATGGCGCGAATGGGCGTTGACCTCGCGCACCCGTCTGCTGGAATTCGCCGAGGCCAACCAGATTCCGATTGCCAGGGACAAGCGCGGCGAGGCCCCGTTCTCGGTCGATTCCAACCTGTTGCACACCTCGTCGGAAGGCCGGGCACTGGAAAACCCCGGGGCCGAGGCCCCTGACTACGTCTATCAGCGCACCGTTGCCCCCGAAGCCGCGCCGGATACCGCCGAGATGATCGAGATCACCTTCGCGCGTGGCGACGCCGTAGCGATCGACGGTCAGGCGTTGTCGCCCGCCGCGCTCCTGACGCGGCTCAACGAACTGGGTGGCAAGCACGGCGTGGGGCGGCTTGATCTGGTGGAAAACCGTTTTGTCGGGATGAAATCGCGCGGGGTTTACGAGACGCCCGGCGGCACCATCCTGCTTGAGGCGCATCGCGGTATCGAACAGATCACCCTCGACAGCGGCGCGGGTCATCTCAAGGACAGCATCATGCCGCGCTATGCCGAGCTGATCTACAACGGCTTCTGGTTCAGCCCCGAGCGCGCGATGTTGCAGGCCCTGATCGACAAGAGTCAGGAGCATGTGACCGGCACGGTGCGGCTGAAACTCTACAAGGGCAGCGCGCGCACCGTGGCGCGGTGGTCCGAACACAGCCTCTATTCGGAAAAGCACGTGACATTCGAAGACGACGCCGGGGCCTACGACCAGAAGGACGCCGCAGGCTTCATCAAGCTCAACGCCCTGCGTCTCAAGCTGATCGCCACCCGCAACGCCCGCTTTGTCGGCAAGTGAAACGATCCGCCCGGATTTGACCGGGCCGGGGCGCGATCATCCGGCCCTGTCGGGCCGTCTTCGCTGGGACCAGCGAGGAACGACCGGCAGGGCGTGAGGAGCGGCTGGCCGGATTTTCGGCAAAACCGCGTTACAGCCGGTAGGCCGCGAGCCTTTGGTAGGCAGGCATGGCTTGCGCCACCAGCGCCTGATAGCCTTCGGACAGCGGCGGCAATTCCGGCTCGGGCGAATCAAACCCGGTTGATTCATGCACCGCGCCATACCAATGCGCGGCCCAGACGCCGTCGAACGGTTTCGGGCCCTTTGGCCAGTGCAGCATCGCGTCGCTAAAGCCGATCCCCAGCCCGGCACAAAGGCGGGTCAGGCTGCCGCGCGGGTCGGCGCGGATGTCGGCGGAATCGATCACCAGCGGCGGGTGGCCAAGCGCGCCTGCGACCTGATTGAACAGCTCGGCCTGCTGCAGGAATCCGAGGTCGGCCAGGGTCGGCCCCTCGCGCTTGCGCGCGTAGCTCGCCACCACCCGCGCCGGATGGCGGATCAGGAACACGTTGGTCAACCGGCCGAGAAAGCCGCGATCGAAACCCGCAATCATGTGCAGCGTCATGTGCTTTTGGTAGAACATCGGCTTGCCGCCCGGCACCGGGCCAAGGCAGGCCGCCGCCACCCGCGCCGGATCGGTGTCGCCTGCCGCGATCACCGCCGCGGCCATCGGGTGATCGATCCCGGTCGCGGCCAGGTAGGCGGCGTAGAATGGCTCGTCCCACACCGCGCAATCGCCGCGCGCGGCAAAGGCATACATCAGCGCCGTGGAAAGGTTGCGCGGCCCCGACCACATCGCAATCCTCATTGCTGCACCAGGGCGCGGTAAAGCCCGCGCAGGCGCTCGGTGACCGGGCCCATCGCGCCACTGCCGATCACCCGCCCGTCGATCACCCCGACCGGAGTCTGGGCGCCGAAACTGCCGGTCAGAAAGGCTTCATCCGCCGAATAGGTATCGACCAGGCTGAAATTGCGCTCGAACACCGCAATGCCGTTGGCGCGGCAAAGGGCGATCACCTTGGCGCGGGTGATGCCGTTCATGCAGTAGTCGCCGGTCGAGGTCCAGACCTCGCCTTTCTTCACGATGAAGAAGTTGCAGGCGTTGGTGGTATTCACGAAGCCATGGACATCAAGCATCAGGGCCTCGTCCGCCCCGGCCTTTTCGGCGGCGATGCAGGCCAGGATGCAGTTGAGCTTGCTGTGGCTGTTGAGTTTGGGGTCTTGGGTCATCGGCAAGCCGCGCAGATGCGGCACCGTGGCCAGCCGGATCGGGCGAGGGATGCTGGGGCGCGAATGCTCGATGATGATGACCACGCTCGGCCCCTGGCGCGACAGGCCGGGGTGCTGGAAGGGCCGGGTCTTGACCCCGCGGGTGACCATCAGCCGGGCGTGGGCATCGCTGGTCATGGCGTTGGCGTTCTGGGTGGCCATCAGGGCGGCCGTCAGGGCGGCGCGGTCCATGCCGATGTCGAGGTCGATCGCCTTGGCGGCCGCAAACAGGCGGTCAAGATGGTCGTCGAGAAAGGCCCAGCGGCCATCGTAAAGCCGTAGCCCCTCCCACACCCCGTCGCCCAGCAGAAAACCGGCGTCATAGACCGACACCAATGCCTGCGCCCTGGGCACGATCCGGCCGTTGACATAGATCAGAATCGTCTCGTTGCGGGCGTCGTCTTCGGCCTGGTGGGTGGTGACGGGCTCGGTCATGCGCGGCGCTCCTGCTATTGGCGCGAGGTTAGCGGCAGAATGGCGCGCCGCCAACCGCAAAGCCCCGGTGGCCGGGGCCGGCGGGTGGGAAATCCGGGGTCGGTGCAGCGCCTGACCGCGCCCGGGCCTGACGGCGTTCCACCGCAAGCTGATCAGGCGGTGACGATCCACGGCGGGGTGTAGCGGTGTTCCTCAAGGTTGGGGCCGGGGCCGATGCGATCGACCACCGCGAACCGGCCCGGCGCGTGCAGCGGCGTCAGCACCCCGTGCCAGGTGCCGCGAGCGAGGTTGATGCCCTGCGCGCCATTGGTCACGAAAGCGCGGGGAGTGGCGTCGGGCGCGCGGGTGACGATCACCAGAAACGGCTCTGCGGTCATCGGCAGGAAGGTCTGGCTGCCCTCGGGGTGACGCTCGACCAGATCAAGCCGGTAGGGCAGGGTGCAGGCCTCGGCGTCAAAGATCGAGATGCCGGCCCGGCCCGTGGGCCCGAAATCCAGCCGGGCACGGTCGTGAAAGCGGGCGCAGCGACCGGCGTTGATCAGCCGGTCGGGCGGGCCTGCCGCCTCGAGCACCTCGCCGAATGGGGCAAAGGCGGCGACGGTCAGCGGTTCGGTCTGAATCTGGCGGATCATGCGGGTGATTCCGCGGTGGCGGGCACAAAGGGGGGGCTGTCTGCCCCCCCAGCCCGGCCATGGGCCGGGCGTTCTGCGCTGAAAACCTTCCCGCGGAAGGTTTTCCGGGCGCGCATCACCCCCCGAGGATATTTGTCAAAAGAAGAAGGCGGCGGGGTCATTCGCGGGCACCGAAGGGGCCGGGACCGCGCAGGCGGGCGTGGCGGTTGACATCCTTGTAGAGCAGGTAGCGGAACGGGCCGGGACCGGCGGCGTAGCAGGCTTGCGGGCAGTAGGCGCGCAGCCACATGAAATCGCCGGCCTCGACCTCGACCCAGTCGCGGTTGAGCTTGTAGACCGCCCGGCCTTGCAGCACGTAAAGGCCATGCTCCATGACGTGGGTTTCCTCGAACGGGATCACGCCGCCGGGCTGAAAGGTCACGATATTGACGTTCATGTCGTGGCGCAGATCGTCAGGATCGACAAAGCGGGTGGTGGCCCAGGCCCCATTCGTATCGGGCATCGCGGCGGCGGCGATCTCGGCATCCGAGGTGACAAACGCCTGCGGCGCGGCAAGCCCTGGGGCGGGCTCGTAAAGCTTGCGGATCCAGTGAAAGCGCGCCGGGTGGTCTTTCGAATTGCGCAGCCGCCAGGTGCAACCGGGCGGGATATAGGCGTAGCCGCCCGGGCCGAGATCGTGCTCGGTGCCGTCGAGCGAGAGCCAGACCTCGCCATCGGTGATGAAGATCACGCCTTCCGCGCCGGGGTCGGGCTCGGGGTTGTCCGAGCCGCCGCCGGGGGCAACCGCCATCACATACTGGCTGAAGGTTTCCGAAAACCCCGACATCGGGCGGGCGATCAGCCACAGCCTGGTGTCCGCCCAGCCCGGCAAACTGGAGGTCACGATATCGGAAAACACCGCGCGCGGGATGAAGGCGTAGGCGTTGGTGAACACCGCCCGGCCGGTCATCAGGCTGGTCTGGGGCGGCAGGCCACCGGGGGGGCTGAAGTAGGGGCTCATGGCAGCATGTCCTTGAGGCGCAGCGCGGCGATGCGTTCGACCTCGGCGCAGGCGGTGGCGAATTCGGTCGGCTGGTCGTTGGCAAGGCGGTGCCGGAAGGCGGCAAGAATGCCGGCCTTGTCGTGGTCGCGAACCGCGATGATGAAGGGAAAGCCGAAGCGGGTCTGGTAGTCGGCGTTGAGGCGCTGGAAGGTGGCGCGCTCGGCGTCGCTCAGGGCATCAAGCCCGGCGCTGGCCTGCTCGGTCGATGAGGCTTCGGTCAGCCGGCGGGCAACCGCCAGTTTGCCCGCGAGATCGGGGTGGGCCTTGAGCACCCCAAGGCGCTCGGTCGGCGAGGCCGAACGAAACACCCGCGCCAGCGCATTGGCCAGCCCAAGGGCGTTGTCATGGGCCGGGCCGAGCTCAAGATCGAACGCCCGTTCGGCGATCCAGGGGGAATGTTCATAAATGCCGCCGAAGCCGGTGATGAAGGGCTCGCGCGCCATCTGCGACGGGCGCTCGTGGCGCCGGTGCGGGTGGGTGGCGGCCCAGTGGCGGGCGATGTCGATGCGCCTGGGGAACCAGACGTTTTCGTGGCCCTGGGCGTAGTCGAGGAAACGCTTTAGCCCTGCGATCTTGCCGGGGCGACCGATCAGGCGGCAGTGCAGACCAACGGTGAACATCTTGGCATGCCCTTCCTCGCCTTCGGCGTAAAGGGTGTCGAAGCTGTCCTTGAGATACTGGAAGAACTGCTCGCCGGTGCTGTAGCCCGGCGCGATGGCAAAGCGCATGTCGTTGGCTTCGAGCGTGTAGGGAATCACCAGTTGATCGCGCGTGCCGATCTCGCACCAATAGGGCAGGTCGTCGTCGTAGCTGTCCGAGACCCAGGCGAAAGCCCCGGTTTCGGCGGCAAGGCGCAGGGTATTGACCGAGCAGCGCCCGGTATACCAGCCGGTGGGCGGCGCGCCGGTCACCTCGGCATGGAGCCGGATCGCTTGGGCCATCGCGGCGCGCTCGTCGGCCTCGGCCATGTCGCGGTGTTCGACCCATTTCAATCCGTGGCTGGCAATTTCCCAGCCTGCCGCCTGCATCGCCGCCACTGGTCCGGGGTTGCGCGCCAGCGCGGTGGCGATGGCATAGATGGTGACCGGGATAGCCAGACTGGTGAACAGCCGGTGCAGCCGCCAGAACCCGGCGCGGCTGCCGTATTCGTAGAGCGATTCCATGTTCCAGTGGCGCTGCCCCGGCCAGGGTGCTGCCCCGGCGATATCCGACAAGAACGCCTCGGACGCGGCATCGCCGTGCAGGATGTTGTTCTCGCCGCCTTCCTCGAAATTGAGCACCAGCGACACCGCGATGCGCGCGCGATTCGGCCAGGCGCCATCCGGCGGATTGGCCCCATAGCCCACAAGGTCGCGGGGGTAACGGTTCAAGGTCGGCTCCTGCGGTGGCTCCTGCGCGGGCCATCTTCAGTCTAGGGCAGATAAAGCCGGGCACTTTCAAATAATCAATGTAGCACTTTATGCGTCGGACAGGCGTCGCTCTGGCCGCGGTTTCGGTGCAGGATCGGCACCGGGACGCGACTTTGGAGATGGCAATGAGTGCAGGCTGCCTTACGACCCATGTTCTCGATACCGCGCGCGGCAGACCGGCGGCGGGGGTGAAGATCGCGCTTTATCGGGTCAGTGGCAACAGCCACCGCCTGGTCGCAAAAACCGTGACCAATGCCGATGGCCGCGCTGATGCGCCGTTGCTGGAAGGCAAGGCGCTGGCGGCGGGGTGCTACGAGCTGGTGTTCGCGGCCGGGGACTATCTGCGCGCGACGGGGCAGGTGGGGGGGGGCGAGATGCTGTTTCTCGACCAGATCCCGATCCGCTTTGGCGTCAGCGATGCCAGCGCGCACCATCATGTGCCGCTGCTGCTGTCGCCCTTTGGCTATTCGACCTATCGCGGCAGTTGAGGGCAGCGTCAGGTATCGGCGCGGGTGGGCGGGCAGCGCCAAGGCGGTTAGCAGGAAATCCGAACCCGCCGCTCGTCACGTCCCGTCGGTCGTTGCGCGCTGGTGCCAGCGAAGACGGCCCGGCAGGGACGGATGAGCGCGCCCCGGCTGGGTTAAATCTTCAGCCCTGCCATCCGGGCGGTCATGTCGGTCTTGCAGCGGGCAATGATGAAATCGATGAACAGCCCGATCTTCGGGTCGCGAAAGCGGCGGTTCTGGGTCAGGCAGGAAAGCTGGGCGGGCAACGGCGGGGTGGCGCAGGCCACCGGCACCAGGGCGCCACTGCGCAGGTGGTCGGCCACCTCGAAGATCGGCTTCAGCACGATGCCGCGCCCGGCCAGCGCCCAGCCGGTCAGCACGTCGCCATCGTCGGATTCGTAGGGGCCGGTGATATCAAAGCGTTTGAGGCCGGCTGCGGTTTGCAGGGTCCATTGAAATTCCCGCGCCCCAGGAAAGCGCAGGTTCAGGCAATCGTGATGATCGGCCAGCAGCGCCTCGCCGTCCGCCGGGTTGCCCCGCCGGGCGATATAGGCAGGGGCGGCGCAGAGCAGGCGCGGGCAATCGGCGACCAGCCGTACCTTGAGGGTTGAATCTTCGAGCTGGCCAAGGTGGAACGCCACGTCGAGGCCCTCGGCGATGACATCGACGTTGCGGTCGGAAAGCCGCAGGCGCACCTCGATCTGGGGGTAGGCGTCCTTGAAGGCGGGCACGTGCGGCGCGATGAAACGCCGCCCGATCCCGAGGGGGGCGGCGACAAACACCGTGCCGCGCGGGTTCTGGGTGGCATCGACCACCGCCGCTTCGGCCTGGTCGATCGCCTCCAGCACCGCGCGCGCGCCATCATAGAAGATGCGGCCGTTCTCGGTTGGTTGCAGGCTGCGGGTGGTGCGGTTGAAAAGCCGCACGCCCAAGTGCTTTTCCAGCTCCGAGATGCGCGCCGAGGCGACGGCGGGCGAGGTGCGCTGATCGCGGGCGGCGGCCGACATGCTGCCCAGATCGAACACCCGTACGAACATCCTCAGGTTGTTGACGTAGGCCATCGGGCTTTTGCCATTCCCGTGCAAGGTTTGAAAGTGCTCTGTCATTTGCTGGATTAACAGAAAGGTGTGCCTGGGTATAGTCTGAACTGAAAAGGGGAGGTTGGCATGGGGGATGCGGTTTACGATTGGGCGCTGCTCTGGGTCTGGGCCGAGGCGGCGCTGCGCTGGACCCATGTCATCACCGCGATAAGCTGGATCGGGGTGTCGTTCTATTTCATCGCGCTCGATCTGGGCCTGCTCCAGGGCCCCGGTCTGCCGTCGCTGGCCGCGGGCGAGGAATGGCAGGTGCATGGCGGTGGGTTCTATCACATCAACAAGTATATGGTCGCCCCCGCGGCGCTGCCCGAGCATCTGACCTGGTTCAAATGGGAGAGCTATGCCACCTGGCTCAGCGGTTTTGCCCTGCTGGTGCTGATCTATTACCTGGGGGCCGAGTTCTATCTGATCGACCCGACCGTGCTCGAACTGGCGGTCTGGCAGGCGATCGCGATTTCGCTGGGCTCGCTGGCGCTGGGTTGGCTGGCCTATGACGCGATCTGCAAAAGCCGGTTTGGCGACGACAACACCCGGCTGATGCTGGCGCTTTACGTCATTCTGGTGGCGGTCAGCTGGGGCTATGCGCAGCTGTTCTCGGGGCGGGCGGCGCTGTTGCATCTGGGGGTGTTCACCGCCACCATCATGACCGCCAATGTGTTCGTGATCATCATCCCGAACCAGAAGATCGTGACCGCCGACCTGATCGCGAGGCGCAAGCCGGACCCCAAATTTGGCGCCATCGCCAAGCAGCGCAGCACCCACAACAACTATCTCACGCTGCCGGTGCTGTTCCTGATGCTGTCGAACCACTACCCGTTGGCGTTTGCCACGCCCTACAACTGGGTGATTGCCAGCCTCGTATTCCTGATGGGGGTCACCATCCGGCACTGGTTCAACACCACCCATGCCCGCAAGGGCAGCCCGTGGTGGACCTGGGGGTTGACCGTGATCCTGTTCGCGCTGATCGTCTGGCTGTCATCAGCGCCGCTGCGCACCGCCCCCGAAGCGGCCAGTCTTGGCGGCGCGGCGCGGCGCTATGCCAGCGCGCCCGGGTTTGACGAGGTGACCGGCATCGTGCAGGGTCGCTGTGCCATGTGCCACGCCGCCGAGCCCGCCTGGCAGGGGCTTAACTGGCCGCCCAAGGGGGTGGTTCTGGAAACCCCGGCCCAGATCGCCCAGGCGGCCCCGCGCATCTACCTGCAAGCCGGGGTCAGCCACGCCATGCCGCCCGGCAACCTGAGCCTGATCGAGCCCGCCGAGCGCGCGGCGATCGTGCGCTGGTATCAAGGCGCGGCTGCGTCGGGGGTGGCAGGGTAGCTTTCCGGCCCGGATGATCGCCGGTTTCGCGGGTGATCGGCAGCCGCCATGGCCAGGCTGTGGCCCGCGCGAGCCGGCCCTAGGGCAATCGCATTTGGCGCCCACGAAAGGGGATCATGTGCTCCCCACGCCGCGCCAGCGACGGGGACGCGTCCGCCCGTCCCTCAGGCGGGCGCTTCCCCGTCTTCGCCTGATCGTGTGTCTGCCAAGCAAGGCCCCACCGCTTCTGCCCCGGTGCCGGCGCGGAAATTCCAGATGCGACGCCCCCCGCCCCCCCATACCCTATACATCCCCGCCGTTCCGCGCTATTGAGCCCGCTCACGGCCCGAGGATTCCGGGGCAGGCGGCGAGGAGGCCGGCTTGCGATGGGGATGAGGTGCCGCTGATTTTGGCATCATCGGGCGCGAGGCGCGCCCCCACCAGGACAGACCATGACACAGATTGATATTGCCGCGCCGCTGGCAGCGGCGCTGGCGGCCAGGGGCTACACTACCCTCACCCAGGTTCAGGACGCGGTGCTGGCCGCCGAAGTGACCGGGCGCGATCTTCTGGTTTCGGCCCAGACCGGCTCGGGCAAGACCGCCGCCTTCGGCATCGCGATCGCGGGCGAACTGCTGTGCGGCGCTGACCGGCTGCTGTTTGCCGATCTGCCGATGGCGCTGATCATCGCGCCGACGCGTGAACTTGCCTTGCAGGTGGCGCGCGAGCTCGAATGGCTTTACGCCGAGACCGGGGCGCAGATTGCGACCTGCGTCGGCGGCATGGATTACCGCACCGAGAAGCGCGCCCTCGATCGCGGCGCGCATATCGTGGTCGGCACCCCCGGTCGCCTGCGCGACCATATCGAGCGCCACAGCTTGGATCTTTCCGGTCTGCGCGCGGTGGTGCTCGATGAAGCCGACGAGATGCTTGACCTCGGATTTCGCGAAGATCTCGAATTCATCCTTGGCGCCGCCCCCGCCGAACGCCGCACCCTGATGTTTTCGGCTACCGTGCCCGCCGGGATTGCCGAACTGGCCAAGGATTTCCAGCGCGATGCGCTGCGGCTGCACACTGCGGGCGAGGCGCGCCAGCATGTCGATATCGAATACCGGGCGCTGAATGTCAGCTCGCGCGACCGCGAGCATGCGATCTTCAACCTGTTGCGCTACTATGATGCCCCCTCGGCGCTGGTGTTTTGCAAGACCCGGGCCGCGGTCAGCCATCTGCTGGCGCGGATGGGCAATCGCGGCTTTCAGGTGGTGGCGCTGTCGGGCGAGCTCAGCCAGCAGGAACGCACCCATGCGCTGCAAAGCTTGCGCGACGGGCGGGCACAGGTCTGCATCGCGACCGATATCGCGGCGCGCGGGATTGATTTGCCGGGGCTCGATCTGGTGATCCACGCCGATCTGCCCGGCAATTCGGAAACCCTGCTGCACCGCTCGGGGCGCACCGGGCGGGCGGGGGCCAAGGGGGTTTCGGCGCTGATCGTGACCCCGGCCGAGTTCCGCAAGGCGCAGCGCCTGCTGCAAGGGGCCAAGGTGGTCGCCGAATGGGCCAAGGCCCCCTCGGCGGAGGAGGTGCAGGCAAAGGACGATGCGCGGGTGTTAGAGCACCCCGCGCTGACCGCAACGCCCGGCGACGAGGCGGCGATTGCCGCGACCCTGCTCGCGCGCTTCGGCGCCGACCATGTGGCCGCCGCTTTCGTGCGGCTGTGGCGCGAGGGGCGCTCGGCCCCCGAGGTGCTGCAAGATGCGGTAGCGGGCTCCGCCCCCGCCCCGGCGCGCGAGCGCGGCGAATTCGGCTCTTCGGTGTGGTTTGCGCTGTCGGTCGGGCGGGCGGGGCGGGCCGAGGCGCGCTGGCTGTTGCCCAAGATCTGCGATGGCGGTGGCATCACCCGCAACGAGATCGGCGCGATCCGGGTGCAGGAAGCCGAGACCTTCGTCCAGATTGCGACCGCCGCGGCGGGCAAGTTCGGCACCAGCCTCGAGCTGGAAGCCGGGGTGGTGATGAGGCGCCTGCCCGGCGAGCCCAACCTCGCCCGCCCCGAGCGCGCCCCCCGCAAGAGCCACGACCGACCCGCGCCGCACCCGGTGCGGGCCGAAAAACCGGCCTATGTCCCGAAGCCGCCCCGAATCGTGGAAGAGGTCGAACCCCCGCCCCCGCCCGTGGCCCCCCCGCCCGTGGCCGCCCCGCCCGTGGCCGCCCCGCCCGTGGCCGCCCCGCCGTCTTCCGCCGCCGCTGCGGCGAAAAAGCCCTATGTGCGGCGCGACCAGCCCGAGGCCCCGCGCAAGCCCTATACCAGGCGCGACGAGGCCGGACCCAAACCCTGGACCCCGCGCGACGGCGGGCCGAAAGCCCCCTACGTGCCACGGGTCGAAGGGGCGAAAAAGCCCTATGTGCGGCGCGACGACGCGGCGGCCAAACCCAACGCGCCGCGCGGCGATGCCCCGCGCAAGCCCTATGCCCCGCGCCCCGAGTCCGACCCCGATCGCAAGCCGCGCTGGAAACCCGAAGGTAAAGCCGCCGGCAAACCGTTTGGTTCCAAAGCCGCCGGTTCCGGCGCGCCGCGCTCGGCCGGGTTCAAATCGCACGGCGGCAAGACCGAGGGCCCCGACGCACGCCCCGCCCGCGCCGCCGGGTTCAAGTCGCACGCCAGCGACGGCAAGACGTTCGGGAAACCGGCCTTTGCCAAGGCCCGGCCCGCGGCCCCCAAGGTTGATGCCAAGGATACCTCCAAACGCTTCACCCCGCCGCGCAAACCCCAGGTGTGACCCGGAAAGGCCGCGCCCTTCCGCCCGGCCCGCGGCCGCGCCCGCGTCCGACGGCCTGCCCGACCGGTGCCGGACGTCCGCTTTGCCGCCGCCGGTTCAGCCGAGAAACCCTCGGCCGATCAAGCCCTTGATCGCCGCCACGTGGGGGGCGTCGGCCGCCAGCGCATCCGCCGCCAGCACCGAGGCCTCGGTCAGCAGCGCCTCGGGGGCCACGATGCGGTCGATTAACCCCCAGGCCAAGGCCTCGTCGGCACCGGCTTTCACCCCGCACATCAGGATCAGTCGCGCCCGCGCCGGCCCGACCAGCGCCACCAGCCGGGCGGGATCCGAAGGCTGCGGCAGGAACCCCAGCCGCATCACCGGATAGAACAGCTTGGCACCCGGTGCCGCGAGGCGCAGATCGCAGGCCAGCACCATGCCCATTGCCCCGCCCGCCAAGGTGCCGTTCAGCGCGGCGATGGTCAGGCACGGCAGTGCTGCCACCGCCGCTGACAGCCGCTCCCACACCGGATCGGTGGCAAGGCCCGCGCGGGCCTCGTCAAGGTCGGCCCCGGCCGAAAACACCTTGCCCGCCCCGGTCAACACCAGCGCTCGCGCGCCCTGCTGCGCCGCCTGCCCGACCACTTCTTCCAATTGCCCCAGCATGGCGCGGGTCAGAGCATTGGCCTTGTCGGGGCGGTTCACCGTCACCGTCCACAGCCCGCCCTCGATGTGCAGCGCGATCATGCGATCAGGCCGACGCGGCGGCGGATCTCTTCGTCCCGCAGGCTGATCTCTTGCCCCAGCCACGGATCGGCGTCGGGGCGGCACATCCACAGCAGGGCGCGCGCGGGCCAATCGGGCGGCACATGCACGGCCGGATCGAGATAAGCCACCGGGTTTACCCCGCTGGCCCTGATCCGGCGCTGCATCGCGGTGGCGACGGTGCCGGGCGACAGCCCCATGACGCGCAGGCCGTGGCCTGCTTCCTCGAGATGCGCCATCCGGGTCAGCATCGCCGCCCCGGCCTTGGCGGCGCAATAGGCGCTCCAGCCCTCGAGCGGATTGTGCGCCGCCCCCGAGGACAGGGTCAGGATCGTGCCGCCCCCCTGCGCGCGCATGATCGGGATCGCGGCGCGCATGCCGTGAAAGACCCCGGTCAGGTTGATCGCGATGGCATTGGCCCAGACCGCCGGATCGGCTTTGGCCAGCCGCACGATCGGGTCGATCACCCCGGCGTTGTTGATCAGCACGTCCAGTCGCCCGGCGCGCTTGACCACCGCCCCAAAGGCCGCCTGCACCGCGCCCCAGTTGGCCACATCGCAGGGCAGCGCGAGCGCGCCGTGGCCCAGTTCGACCGCCAGCGCGGTGATCTCGGCGCTGCCGCGCGCCAGCAACGCCACCCGCGCCCCCGCCCCGGCAAACACCCGCGCGGCGGCGGCCCCTATGCCCCGGCTTGCGCCGGTGATCACCACGACCTTGCCCTGCATCGCATCCTCCCGCATTCCTTTGCCGCGATAGCGCGTGATCGCCGGTCACGCAACCGTGCCGAATCCCTTGACCCTTGGAACGGTTCGGCGGATGATCGCCTATCATTTTGCAAGCGAAAGGTTTCGTTATGGCGCACTGGAAATTCATGACAACCGTGGCACTTGGGGCACTGGTTGCAGGCAATGCAGCCCTTGCCGATGTGACCCCCGAGCAGGTGTGGCAGAGCTGGCAGGATTTGGGCAGATCCTACGGCGAGGTGATCACCGCCGAAAGCACCGAGCTTGATGGCGACGCCCTGGTGGTCAATGGCATGACTGCGACCTACGAGCAGGACGGCGCGTCCTTTTCCGCCAGCATCGAGCAGGTTTCGTTCACCGCCATGGGTGATGGCACGGTCGAAATCACCATGTCGGACTCCTTTCCGCTTGACCTGGTCATTCCCGCCAGCGATTCCACCAGCGATCCGGCCGAAATCACCCTGAGACTCACTCAGCCGGGCCTTACGGTCACCGCCTCGGGCAGCGCCGAGGAAACCCGCTACGACGTGGTCGCCCCGTCGCTGAAACTGGCACTCGACGAGGTGCAGGGGGTGAACGCCGACAAGCTCGATCTGGTCGCCGAGTTGGCCATGAGCGCGCTCGAGGGCAATTACATCGTCACAGGCACCACCGACCGCACCGTCAGCAGCACGCTTGCGGTGGGCACCACCAATTTCAACTTTGCCGCCAGTGATCCTGCCAGCGGCGGCAAGTTCGCCCTGACGCTGGCGATGGACGCGCTGGCCAGCACCGGCACCACCAAGCTGATCGGCACGTTGGATTTGCAGGATCCGGCGGCGGCACTAGCGGCGGGCTTCACCGCCGAGAGCGCGCTGACCTATGGCAAGACTGACTACAGTTTCGACTTCGCCGATCCCACCCAGACCATGACCGGCACGGGCAGCTTCGGCAGCGGCAACTTCAGCTTTGCCGTTGACAAGGCGAGGATGGCCCTTGCGGCGGGGTCGAAGGACGTGGCGATCACGACGTCGGGCTCAACCATTCCATTCCCGGAAGTGGCGGTGCAATACGCCGACAGCGCGTTCAGCATGGTGATGCCGCTGGCGAAATCCGATACCCCGGCCGATTTCTCGCTGCTGACCAAACTGGTTGATCTGACGATCTCGGATGAAATCTGGGCGATGTTCGACCCGGCGACCACCCTGCCACGTGACCCGGTGACGCTGGTGCTCGACGCCAAGGGTACCGGGATGCTGGCTGTCGATCTGACCGATACTGCGGCGGTGGAGTCGCTTGGTGCCAACCCGCCGGGAACCCTCGAATCGTTCACGCTGACCGACCTTACGCTCAAGGCGGTCGGGGTGACGGCCACCGGCAACGGCGCGGCTACGTTCGACAACACCGATCTGGTCACCTACGGCGGCATGCCGGTGCCGACCGGCATGGTCGAGCTCAAGGTGGTCGGGGCCAATGGTCTGATGGACAAGCTGGTGGCGATGGGTCTGCTGCCCCAGGATCAGGTCTCGGGCTTCCGGATGATGCTGGGGATGTTTGCCAACGCGGTTGAAGGCGAGACCGACACCATGACTTCCAAGATCGAGTTCAAGGACAAGGGCATCTTCGCCAACGGCATGCAACTGCAATAACCCGCAACGCGCGAGGTGCGGCAGGCCGCCCAGCCAGTGCTGGGCGGCCTTGTCGTTGGCAAGTCGGGTGGCGGGTGGCGGCACCGCTTGTGCCGGCCCGCTGTGTGCCTTAAGCGGTTGGCCTTCGATTTGACCCGACCGGGGCGCGCTCATCCGTCCCTGCCGGTCGGTCTTCGCTGGCACCATCGCGGAACGACCGCTAGGAAGTGACGAGCGGCTGGTCCAGATTTCTTGCAAACCGCTTCAGGGTGACCAAAAAGGAGGTGCGCCATGACCGACCGACTGCAAACCTTCACCGAGGCCATGCTCAGCGCCGCCCGCCGGGCCGGGGCCGAGGCGGCCGATGCGCTGGCGGTGAACGGCACCTCGGTCAACATCGATCTGCGCGCCGGGCGGCTGGAGCAGGCCGAACGCGCGGAAGGGATCGAGCTTGGCTTGCGGGTGCTGATGGGCGGGCGGCAGGCCTGCGTTTCGGTGTCGGACAGCTCGGCGCGCAGCTTGCAGGAGATGGCCGAACGCGCGGTGGCAATGGCCCGCGAGGCTCCCGCTGATCCGGATGTCGGGCTGGCGGACCCCGGTCAGTTGGCGCGGGGCTGGGACATCGCGGCGCTGGAGCTGTGCGATCCGGCCGCGGAACCCGCCGCCGCAGCGCTGCAAGAGGATGCTCGCCGGGCCGAGGCGGCGGCGCTGGCGCGCGGCGGCATTACGCAGGTCGAGGCCAGCGCCGGCAGCTCGCGCCGGGCGATGTTCCTCGCGGCAAGCAACGGCTTCGCCGGCGGCTACGCGCGCAGTTCGCGCTCGGTCTCAGTGGTGGCCTTCACCGGCACCGGCACCGGCATGGAGCGCGACTGGGCCGCCGAGACGCGGGTCTGGCAGAGCGATCTGCCCACACCCGAGTCGGTGGGCGATCTTGCCGCCGGGCGCGCGCTGGCCCGGCTCGGGGCGCAGCAACCCATGACCGGATCCTGGCCGGTGCTGTTTGACGAGCGTATCGCCGCGTCGCTGATCGGGCATCTGCTGGCGGCGGTGAACGGCACGGCGATCGCGCGCGGCAGCTCGTGGCTGCGCGACGCGCTGGGCCAGCCGGTGCTGCCCGCCGGGCTGTCGCTGCTGGAAGACCCATGGCGGCCGCGGATCTCCGCCAGCCGCCCGTTCGATGCCGAGGGCCTGCCGACGGCGCGCCGTCCGATCGTGCAGGACGGGGTGCTGACGGGCTGGACGCTCGATCTTGCTACCGCGCGCAAGCTCGGGCTGGCCAGCACCGCTTCGGCCTCGCGCGGACCGTCGTCACCGCCGCAGCCTTCGGCCTCCAATGTCGATCTGACGCCCGGGCCTTTCAGCCGCGACGATCTGATCGCGCAAATGGGCACCGGATTTCTGGTGACGGCGCTGATCGGCGCGTCGATCAACCCCACCACCGGCGATTATTCGCGCGGCGCCTCGGGGTTCTGGGTCGAAGGCGGGGTGATCACCCATCCGGTCAACCAATGCACCATCGCGGGCAACCTGCGCGAAATGCTGCGCCGGATCGTGCCGGCCAATGACGCGCGCGCGCATCTGTCGCTAAGGGTGCCAAGTCTGCTGGTCGAGGGCATGGTTCTTGCCGGAGCGTGATCTGGCCCTGCTGACCGATGCCGCGCTGGCCGCGGGCAAGATCGCGCGGCACTACTGGAAGCGCGATCCCAAGGCCTGGCACAAGGCCGACTTGAGCCCGGTGACCGAGGCCGACCTCGCGGTGAACGCAATGCTGGCGCAGCGTTTGCGGGCGGCGCGGCCGGATTATGGCTGGCTGTCGGAAGAAGACGAGGACAGCCCGGCGCGGGCGGGCTGCGAGCGGGTGTTCATCATCGACCCGATCGACGGCACCCGCGCCTTCATCGCGGGCGAGGACAGTTTTTCGCATTCGCTGGCGGTGGCGGAACGTGGCCGGGTGGTGGCGGGGGTGGTGTATGTGCCGGTGCCGGACCGGCTCTACACCGCCACCCTGACCGGCCCGGCGCTGCGCGACGGCCAGCCGATCCGGGCCAGCACGCAGGCCGGTATCGCAGGCGCAACCCTCCTGGCCACCCACCCCAACTTCGCACCCGAGCACTGGCCGGGCGGGGTGCCGGATCTCAAGCGCAGCTTTCGCGCCTCGGTCGCCTACCGGTTGTGTCTGGTGGCCGAAGGCCGGCACGACGGCATGCTGACGCTGGGCGACGCCTGGGAGTGGGATATTGCGGCGGGCGGGCTGATTGCGGCACGGGCCGGGGCGGTGGTGACCGACCGCTTCGGGGCGGCGCTGACCTTCAACGCCGCCCCGCCGCACACCGCCGGTGTGTTGGCGGCCGCACCGGGGCTGCACGCGGCGCTGCTGGCGCGCCTGACGGGAGCCTCCGGCGGGGATATCTAGGCCAAGGTCAAAGCCGGATGCGGGCGGATGCGGTTCAGAGCGCGGTCTTGACCCAGGTTTCCAGCGCGGCCTTGGGGGCGGCACCGATCTTGTTGGAGACCACCTTGCCGTCCTTGAACAGGAACAGCGCCGGGATGCCGCGCACCCCGAGCATCGCCGGGCTGTCGGGGTTGTCATCGACGTTGACCTTGGCGAATTTCACCTGACCGGCGTATTGCCGGGCCAGCTCTTCCAGCGCCGGGCCGATCTGGCGGCAGGGGCCGCACCATTCGGCCCAGAAATCGACCACCACCGGCAGCGCGGATTGGCGGACTTCGGCATCGAAAGTGGCATCGGTGACGGCGACGGTGGCCATGAGGCGTTCTCCTGACGGGGGGCTTGGGAGTGTGAACCTAGGGTCGCGCCCCGCCAGCGTCAAGGGCTGGTGGGCGGTGCGGTGTCGGCCTCAGGATTTCGTGACCGGGGCGGTCGGGGTCAAATGTCCTTCAGCAGTCGCAGCGCATCGTAGATTGCGGCGTGGGTGTTGCGGGCTTCGACGGAGTCGCCGATGCGAAACAGCTGGAACCCGTCCGGGCCACCGCCGAGGGTTTGCGGCCGACCCGCGATCAGGGCGTCATAATCCACCGCGCCAAGGTTGCGCGAGCGCGGCTTTAGCTCGAAGTAAAGCCCGTCCAGCGGCAGGGTGCCGTGGTTGACCACGACCTGATCGTAGCTGCGGCTGCGGGTCGTGGGCAGGTAGTCGCTGCCGATGGTGGCGCGGATCAGGTTGCCCTCGCGCGCGACCGACAGCAGCCGGTAGGTGACGGTGAAGGTGGTGGCGCGGTCCTGCAGTGCGCGCATGTAGGGCACCAGGTTCATCGCCATCACCTCGGGGGCAAAGCTGCGGTCGGGGGTCATGATTTCCACCGTCGCCCCGGCCTCGGTCAGGGTTTGCGCGGCTTGCAGTGCCGCGTGATCGCCGGCGTCGTCGTAAAGCAGCACGTTGGTTCCCGGTTTGACATCGCCCGACAGGATGTCCCAGGTCGAGACGGTCAGATCGTTGCCCGATTCGAGGATGTCCTTTTGCGCGAGGCCACCGGTGGCGATGATCACCACGTCGGGTGCGAGCGCCAGCACGTCGGCAGCCTCGGCCCAGGTGTTGAAGCGGAATTCGACCCCGCGCGCCGCGCATTGTGCCATGCGCCAGTCGATGATGCCGATCATCTCGCGGCGGCGCGGGGTCAGGGCGGTCAGGCGCACCTGCCCGCCGGGCTGGGCGGCGGCTTCCAGCACCGTCACGCGGTGGCCGCGCTCGGCGGCGACGCGGGCGGCCTCGAGCCCGGCCGGCCCGGCCCCGACCACCACCACTTTGCGACGGGTGGTGGCGGGGGCGATGGTGTGCGGCATGGTTTCCTCGCGCCCGGTGGCGGGGTTGTGCAGGCACAACGCCATGCCGCCCTGATAGATGCGGTCGAGGCAGTAGGTGGCACCGACGCATGGGCGGATGTCCTGCTCGCGGCCCTCGATGATCTTGCGCACGATGTGGGGGTCGGCCATGTGGGCGCGCGTCATCCCGACCATGTCGAGCAGGCCGGCGGCGACGGCGTGGCGGGCGGTGGCGACATCCGGGATGCGGGCGGCATGAAAGGTGGGCAGGCCGACCTCGGCGCGGATGCGACCGGCGAAATCGAGGTGAGGCGCCGATTTCATCCCCTGCACGGGAATCACGTCGGTCATCGCGGCATCGGTGAAGATCCGCCCACGGATGATGTTGACGAAATCGACCAGACCCGAGTCGCGAAAGCGGCGCGCCAGTTCCACCCCCTCGTCGGCGGAAATCCCGCCCGTCTGCACTTCGTCGGCGGTGTAGCGCATCCCCAGCAGGAAACCGGGGCCGACCCGTTTGCGACAGGCCGTCAGCACGTCGAAGGCAAAGCGGGCGCGGTTCTCGAAACTGCCGCCATAGGGCGCGGCCAGCGCATTGGTCAGCGGCGAGAGGAACTGATCCATCAGGTGGCCGTAGCACTCGAACTCGACCCCATCGAGGCCGGCTGCCTGCATCCGCTCGGTTGCATCGGCGTAGTCTTCGATGATGCGGGCGATGTCCCAATCCTCGATCACCTTGGGAAAGGCACGGTGGCTTGGCTCACGCGCCGGGCCGGCCCCGACCACCGGCAGCCAGTCGCCCTTGTCCCAGCGGGTGCGCCGACCGAGGTGGGTGAGCTGGATCATCACCGCCGCCCCGGCGTCGTGGCAATCGTCGGTCAAGCGTTTCATCCAGCCCACCACCTCGTCGCGCCAGGCGAGGATGTTGTTGAACACCGGCGGGCTGTCACGCGACACCGCCGCCGAACCCGCCGTCATGGTCAGCGCCACCCCGGCGCGGGCGCGCTCGAGGTGGTAGAGCCGGTAGCGATCCTTCGGCATGCCGTCTTCCGGATAGGCCGGCTCGTGACTGGTGGTCATGATCCGGTTGCGCAGGGACAGGTGTTTGAGCTGGTAGGGCTGAAGCAGCGGGTCGTTGGACATGGGGCCTCCGCGGGCAGGGGTTGGTGCCAGACTAGGCGGGCGCGACGGGCGGCGACCATCCGGAATCGACGCCGGTGCCGCAAATCCGCCGCTGTCAGGTCAGGCGCGCCAGCAGCGCCAGCAGGCGTTTGCGTTCCTTGGGTTTCAGCGGCCCGAGGGTGCGATCGGACACCAAGAGCGCGGTGTCGAGCAGGCGCTCGAACTGGGTGCGGCCAGCTGGCGTCAGCGCCACCGTCAGGCGGCGGCGGTCGGCGGGGTTGGCGGTGGTCGCCACCAGCCCCTGGCGCGCCAATCGGTCCACCACGCCCTTGATGGTGGCTGCATCCATCGCGGTGGCGCGGCCAAGGTGGTTTTGCGACTGTGGCCCAAGCTCGGCCAGGCGGGCCAGAACGGCGTATTGGGTGGTGGTGACTTCGGGGATCAGTTCGGAAAACAGCGCAAGGTGGCGCTGGGTCACGCGCCGCAGCACGTAACCGATCTGGTCATCAAGCACATAAGGCGGAATGTGGGATTTCACTCCTTGGGGATAGCGCGGCTGCGGCTGGGGCGCAAGAAAGTTGACAGCCGGTGGCGGCAGTTGCAAGGTGTTTGCACACAAACGAACAGGCGCGGCCCTGCGCGCCGGGAATCGCCGATGAGCCTTTACCAGCGCCCGCAGACCTTGCCTGAAGCCTTGGCACTGCTGGCGGCAGGTCCGCAGACCGTGCTGGCGGGCGGGACCGATCTCTATCCGGCGCTGGCGGGGGCGGCCTTGCCAGGGCCGGTGCTGGATCTGGCAGGGGTGGCCGCGTTGCGAGGCCTGATCGCCTCGCCCGACGGGTTGCGGATCGGGGCTTGCACCACCTGGGCCGAGCTGGCGGCGATGGCGCTGCCCGCGGCGATGGCGGCGTTGCAACAGGCGGCGGTGCAGGTCGGCGGGCGCCAGATCCAGAAGGCGGGCACCATCGCGGGCAATCTGTGCCACGCCTCGCCCGCCGCCGACGGGGTGCCGCCGCTCCTGGTGCTGGGGGCCGAGGTCGAGCTGGCCTCACCGCGCGGGCGGCGTCGGCTGGCGCTTGCCGATTTCATCACCGGCCCGCGCCGCACCGCGCGGGCGGCGGACGAGGTGCTGGTGGCGGTGCTGATCCCGCAGGCCACTCTGGCGGGGCGATCGCGGTTTCTCAAGCTCGGGGCGCGGGCGCACCTGGTGATCTCGATCGCCATGGTGGCGGTGCGGATCAAGGCTGCGCAGGGGCGGGTGGCCGAGGTGGCGCTGGCGGTCGGGGCGTGCAGCGGCGTGGCGCGACGACTGCCCGAGGTCGAGGCCGCGCTGATCGGCGCGCCGCTGACCGAGGCGGCGGCGCGGATCGGCGACGCGGCGGTGGCTGCGGCCCTTGACCCGCTCGACGATCTGCGCGGCTCGGCACTCTATCGCGCGACGGCGGCGGCGGAACTGCTGCGCCGGGCGGTGGCCGAGGTGGCAGAGGTGGCCGGAGCATGACGATTTCCTTTACCCTCAATGGTGCTGCCATCAGCCTCGATGTCGCCCCCGGCCAGCGCTTGTCGCAGACCTTGCGCGAGGGCGCGCGGCTGGTGGGCACCAAGGTCGGCTGCGACGCGGGCGACTGCGGGGCCTGCACCGTGCTGGTGGACGGCAGCGCGGTCTGCGCCTGCCTGACCCCGGTGGCACGGGTGGCGGGACGCGCGGTGACCACGATCGAGGCCAGCAACCCGCTGCTCGATCAGCTGAAGGCGGCCTTTACCCGCCACGGGGCGGCGCAATGCGGCATCTGCACGCCGGGGATGCTGCTTGGCGCGCTGGCGCTGCTGCGCGTGGTGCCGCACCCCTCGCGGGGGCAGGTCGAGGCGGCGCTGGGCGGGGTGCTGTGCCGCTGCACCGGCTACGCCAAGATCATCGCGGCAGTGTGCGATGTGCAGCCCGAGCCGGCCCCGTCCCTCCCCCTGCCCGCCGGCGCGGCAGTGGGGGCGCGGATCGCGCGGCTGGATGCGGCGGCCAAGGTGGCGGGCGACCGCTTCGGGGCCGATCTGTGGCAGCCGGGCGGGCTGGTGGTGCGGGTGCTGCGCTCGCCTCATCCGCGCGCCGGGTTTGCCTTTGGCGATGTGGCGGGCTGGGCGGCGGCGCGGGGGGTGCAGGTGTTCACCGCCGCCGATATCGCGGGCCGCAACTGCTTTGGCGTAATCGCACCCTTTGCCGATCAACCCGCGCTGGCCGAATGCGAGGTGCGTTTTCGCGGCGAGGCGGTGGCGCTGGTGGCCCACGAAGACGATGGCCGCGCCGCTCCCGATCTGGGCGATTTTCCGATTGTCTGGCAGGCCCGCGAGCCGCTGCTCGATCCTGCCGCAGCCGAGGCGGCGGGCGCACCCCTGATCCATGCCGGGCGGGCGGGCAACCGGCTGGCCACCGGGCGCTTGCGGCGGGGCGACGCACAGGCGGCGCTGGCGGGGTCGGCGCATGTGGTGGCGGGTTTGGTGCAGACCGCCACGGTCGAGCACGCCTATATCGAGCCCGAGGCCGGGGCGGCGTGGCTGGAGGGTGACGTGCTGGTGATCCGCGCCTGCACCCAGGCGCCGGTGATGGACCGCGACGCGACCGCCGAAGTGCTGGGCCTGCCGCCCGCGCGGGTGCGGATCATTCCCTCGGCGGTGGGGGGCGGGTTCGGCTCGAAACTGGATGTCAGCCTGCAACCGCTGATCGGGCTGGTGACGCTCAGAACCGGGCGGCCGTGCCGGATGGTCTATTCCCGCTCCGAGTCGATGGCCTCGACCACCAAGCGCCACCCGGCGCTGCTGTCGGGCAGGATCGGCTGCGACGCGGCGGGGCGGATCACCGCGCTGGAGCTTGACGCGCGGTTCGACACCGGGGCCTATGCCAGTTGGGGGCCGACCGTTGCCAATCGGGTGCCGGTGCATGCGACCGGCCCCTACCGCACCCCAATGGTGCGGGCCGAGGCGCGGGCGGTGCATACCAACGGCCCGATCGGCGGCGCGTTCCGCGGCTTTGGTGTGCCTCAGGTGGCGATCTGGCAGGAAACCCTTTACGACCGGCTGGCCGAGGCGGCGGGGTTGGACCGGCTGGCGTTCCGGCGGCTGAACGCGCTGGCCGATGGCGAAGCCACCGCCACCGGGCAGGTGCTGCGGGCGGTGGGGATCGGTGCCTGCCTTGACGCGCTGCGCGCGCCCTGGGCGCGGGCGCTGCGCGACGCGGCGGAGGCAAATTCCGCGGGCGGAGCGATGCGGCGCGGCGTCGGGGTGGCTTCGTGCTGGTATGGCTGCGGCAATACCTCGCTGCCCAACCCCTCGACCATCCGCATCGGCATAACCGGCGACGGGCGGCTGCGACTGCATCAGGGGGCGGTCGATATCGGCCAGGGCGCGAACACCGTGATCGCCGCGATCGCCGCCGATGCCCTGGGGCTGCCGCTGGCCGAAGTCGAGCTGATCGGGGCGGATACGTTTCTTACCCCCGACGCGGGCAAGACCTCGGCCAGTCGGCAGACCTACATCAGCGGGCGCGCGGCGCAGGCGGCGGCGAAGGCCTTGCGGGCGGCGATCCTGCGGCTGGCCAACATGGGCGACGCGGCGCAGATCGCGCTGGTGAACGGGCGGCTGGTGGTGGCCGAGGGCGGGGTACTGCGCGCGGTCGATCTGGCGACCCTGCCGCTTGACCGGCGTGGCTATGCGCTGTCGGCTGAAGAAAGCTACGACCCGCCGACCTCCGCGCTGGATGCTGACGGTCAGGGCATTCCTTACGCGGTTTACGGCTACGGCGCGCAGATGGTGGAACTGGCGGTTGATACCCGTCTTGGCACGGTCAAGCTTTTGCACATCACCGCCGCCCATGATCTGGGCCGCGGCATCAACCCGATGCTGGCCGAAGGCCAGATCGAGGGTGGCATCGCGCAGGGCATCGGTCTGGCGCTGATGGAGGAATACCTGCCGGGGCGGACCGACAACCTGCACGACTACCTGATCCCGACCATTGGCGACGTGCCGCCGATTGAGTCGATCCTGATCGAGGTGCCCGACCCCGAGGGGCCGATGGGGGCCAAGGGCCTGGGCGAGCACGTGCTGATCCCGACCGCCCCGGCGATCCTGAACGCCATCCGCCACGCCACCGGGGCCGAAATCACCATCCTGCCCGCGCGGCCCGACCGGGTGCTGGCGGCGATTGCGGCGGCGGGCCGCGAGGTGGCGCGATGACCGGCGACAAGATCCGCTGCGATGCCTGCCCGGTGATGTGCTACATTGCCCCGGGCCAGACCGGAGCCTGTGACCGCTATGCCAATGCGCAGGGGCGGATCGTGCGCAGCGACCCGGTGGTGATGCTCAGCCGGGCGGTTGAGGCCGGGGGGCGGCTGGTGCCGTTCGCGCGCCCCGACTGGGACGGCCAGCTGGTGACGCCCGAAGATGCGTTCGTCACCGGCATCGGCGCGGGCACCACCTACCCCGACTACAAGCCCGCACCCTTCATCGTGGCGTCCAAGGTTGCCGGGGCCGATATGGTGACGGTCGTCACCGAGGCGATCTTCAGCTATTGCGGGGTGCGGGTGAAGATCGACACCGACCGCCATCTCGGCCCCGAGGGCGCGGTGGTGCGCGCGGGCGGTGAGGCGATCGGCCTGGTCACCACCGCCGAATATGGCAGCCAGATGCTGTCGCTGGGGGGCGTGCGGCATCTGACCGGCGGCTCCAAGGCCGAGGGCCGCGCCACCTGTGCCACCGAGCTTGCACTGTGCAACGGCGAGGCGGTGGAACTGGCCATTGACGGCGGTGCGGCGGTGGTGGTGCAGGTGGGGGCCGCGCCGATCGTGAACGGGGTGTGCGAGGCGCGGATGCGGGTCGGCTGCGGCTCGGCCACCATCGGCATGTTCGCCAGCGGCTGGCGCGGGTTGGTGGACGAGGTGGTGGTGGTCGATGACCACATCACCGGGGTGGTGTCGGAACATCAGGCCGGCAAGGTGCTGGGTTGGCAGCCGACCGGGATCAGGATCAAGGGCCACCGCTCGACGCCGGGGCGCTACTTTCAGGTCTCGGAGCCGGGCCTGGGCTGGGGCGGGACCAAGCTGACCGACCCGCTGGAAATCCTCGGGCCGTGGAATCCCGACAAGGGCGCGCGGCCCGGCCTGACGCTGCTGATGGTTTCGACCACCGGCGAGGATCACGGCTATTACGTGCTGGACGAGGCGCTGGTGGCGCAGCCCCGGCCGCTGCCAGAAAGCTTGCGCGCCACGGTCCGGCTGATCGCCGAGAACTGCGAGCCCTCACTTTGCTCGGTGCTGTTCAGCGCCGGGGCGGGCGGGTCGCTGCGCGCCGGGGTCACCCGCAATCCGGTGCGGCTGACGCGCTCGGTGCATGTCGGCATCACCCGGCTGACCTGCGGCGGGGCCGCGTGTTTCGTCTGGCCCGGCGGTGGGATCACCTTCATGGTCGATGTCACCCGGCTGCCGCCGGGGGCATTCGGCTATGTGCCGACGCCCGCGCTGGTGGCGCCGCTGGAATTCACCCTGCCGCGCGCCGATTACCTGGCAATGGGCGGTCATGAGGGCGCGATCCGCAGCCTGGCGCAGATCGAGGCCGAGGGCGCGGAATACGCAACCGCCGGGCAGGTGCAGCCTTGGCCGGGGGCGCTGCCATGAGCGCGGTGCAGGTGGCCTGGCTGCCCGACGGGCGGCTGCATCTGAACCATGGGCCGATTGATCTGGTGATCGGCATTTTTGGCGCCGAGAGGGCGGTTGCGGCGGCTTTTGGGCGCGCCATCGCCCGGTTCGACGGGTTGCTCGAGGAACTGGTGGCGGAACTGCCTGCGCTGCGCTCGCCCAAGGTGCTGCCGCTGCAGGGCGCGATTGCGGGGGCGATGGCGGCGGCCGTCGCGCCGCACCGCCCGGCCTTCATCACCCCGATGGCGGCGGTGGCGGGGGCGGTGGCGGATGCGGTGCTGGCGGCTTTGGTCGGGCCGGGGGTTGCGCGCGCCTATGTCAACAACGGCGGCGACATCGCGCTTTATCTGGCGCCCGGGCAGGTGCTGCGCTGCGCCGTGGCGCAGGCGGGGGTGCCCGGTCTGGTGACCATCCGCCATAGCAACCGGGTGCGCGGGATCGCGACCTCGGGTTGGCGCGGGCGCAGCTTCTCGATGGGGATTGCCGATGCGGTGACGGTGCTGGCGGCTAACGCCGCGCGCGCCGATGCAGCCGCCACCATGATCGCCAATGCGGTCGATCTGCCCGGCCACCCCGCCATCAGTCGCCGACCCGCCGTCGAGCTTCAGGCCGACAGCGATCTTGGCGCGCGGCTGGTCACCGTCGCGGTCGGCCCCCTGACGCAAGCCGAGGTGGCGCTCGCGCTGGATCGCGGGGCGCAGAGTGCCAAAGCCTTGCGGGCGCGCGGGGTGATTGCGGGGGCGGCGCTTTTCCTGCACCATGAGGTGCGAATCCTTGGCCAGATGCCGCTGGCGCAAACCCCGGAGCCCTGCCTTGGCTGATTTCATCCTGCGCAAAGTCGCCGTGATCGTCGAGGAGATCCACCACGAGGGCGGGCCTGCCCCTGCCACCCCGCGGCTGCGCGGGGCGGTGTTGGCGGTGGTCTCGAACCCTTTCGCCGGGGCTTATGCCGCTGATCTGCAACCGGCGATGGAGGTTCTCAAACCGCTGGGGCTGATGCTGACCGACCGGCTGATCGCCGCACTTGGCGGGTGCTACGGGATCGACGGCTACGGCAAGGGCGCGATGGTGGGGGCGGCGGGCGAGGCCGAGCATGGCGCGCTGTGGCATGTGCCGGGGGGATACGCGATGCGCGAGCGCTTGGGCACCAGCCGCGCCATCGTGCCTTCGACCATGAAGGTTGCCGCCATGGGGGCCAGCATCGATATTCCGCTGGGCCATATCAACGCAGCTTACGTGCGCAGCCATTTCGACGCGATGACGGTGGCGCTGGCGGACGCGCCGCGCGAAGCCGAGATCGTGTTCGTGCTGGCCATGGCCAAGGGGCCGCGGGTCCACAGCCGGATGGGCGGGCTCGAGGTCTGGCAGGTCAAGGGCGAGGACGGGTTGCGCTGATGCGCGGGCTGGCGGTCGCCCTGTGCCTGGCTCCGGGAACCGCGTTGGCCTGCGCCCTGCCCCCGTCGGTGGTGATGACCCTGCCGACCGGGCGCTACATCCTGGCGGCGGTGGCCACGGTGGCGGCCACCGCGCTGATCGGGGCGGCGGCGAACCGCCTGCCGCCGCTGCGGGCGCGGGTGCTGGCCGAGTACCGGCAATGGCTGCCCGAGGCGGTGACCAGCTATCTGGCGTTCCTGACCTTCGGCGGGCTGATCCTGGTGGGGTTTCTGGGCGACCGCGACCCGTATCACAACCTGCTGACGCTGCTGTTCTGGACCGGGGTCTGGGTGGCGCTGCCGCTGGCCTCGGTGCTGGCAGGCAACCTGTGGTGCTGGATCAACCCGTGGACGGCGGTGGTGCGGATCACGCGGGTGATGCTGGGGCGCCATGGCGGCATCGGGCTGACGCAGCTGGGGCATCTGCCGGCGGTGGCGGGCTATCTGGGCTTCATCTGGTTCGAGACCGTCTCGCTCGCGCCCGACGATCCGGCGGTGCTGGCGCGGGTGGCGCTGGGCTATTGGCTGGTGATCTTCGTGCTGGCGGTGCTTGAGGGCGACGGGTGGCTGCAGCAGGGAGAATTCCTGACGGTTTACTTTGGTTTCATCGCCCGGATCGCGCCGTTCTGGCGCGAAGATGCAGGCGGCGGGCGGGTGCGGCTCATCGCAGGCTGGCCGGGGGCGCAGGTGCTGCGGATGGCACCGCTCACGCCCAGTGCGGTGATCTTTCTGACGCTGGCGCTGGCGGGTCTGACCTTCGACGGGCTGCACGAGACCTTTTTCTGGCTGGCGCTGACCGGGCAGAACCCGCTGGAGTTCTCCGGGCGCTCGGCGGTGGTGGGGATCAACACGGTCGGGCTGCTGGCAGTCTGGGCGGCAACGGCGGCGGCGGTGCTGGGGGCCTTCGCGCTGGCGCGCCGGCTGGCCGGGCAGCGCGGGCCATTCTGGGCCGGGATCGGGCCGCTGATGCTGGCGTTTCTGGCGATTGCCGCGGGCTATCATGCGGCGCATTATCTGGTGACGCTGCTGACGGCGGGGCAATACACCCTGGTCGCGCTGAACGATCCGCTGTTTCGCGGCGATACCTGGCTGGGGCTGCCCGCCTTCTACTATGTGTCGTTCGGCTTTCTCGCCGATCCGGCAACCGCAACGCTGGTGTGGAACATCCAGTTTGCCGTGATTCTTGGCGCGCATGTGCTGGCGGTGGTGCTGGGGTTGCATCTGGCGGCGCGCGGCGGGAGGGTCGTCTTGCGCGCCCATCTGCCGATGACCGCGCTGATGGTGGGCTACACCGTGCTGGGGCTGTGGCTGCTGGCCTCGCCGATCGGGGCGTGAGAGGGCAGAATTTCGTGGACATTCCGTTTGCATACGCACATTCTTGGCCCCAAGGCGCCGGGGTTGACAGGCGCCAGACCCAACAGTGGAGACACAGCATGAAGACGCAACTGATCGGCCTTAATCCCTCGCGGCGCTCGGTTCTGAAGGGCATCGCGGGCAGCGGCGCGGCTCTGGCGGCGGGGGCGTTGCCGGGTTTCGTGCAGGCGCAATCCTCGGCTCCGATCAAGCTGGGGTTCCAGTTGCACCGCACCGGCATCGGGGCAGCCTACGGGCGCTGGTATGAACGCACCACCCAAGCCGCGCTGAAGGTGCTGAACGAGGCCGGCGGGATCAACGGTCGCCCGGTCGAGATCGTGTTCGAGGATGACGGCACCGACCCCAAGCGCGGCGCGGAAGTGGTGGAAAAGCTGGCGAGCCAGCACGGGGTGGACGCGATCTTCGGGCCGCTGTTCAGCCATGTGGTGATCGGCTCGGCCCCGCGCGCGGGCGAGCTGAAGGTGCCGTATCTGGTGTGCTCGGAAGGCTTTCACGTGGCCTCGGGCATGCTCAACCGCTGGACCCTGCAACCCGGCATAACCGACGTCAAGGCGCAGGTGCGGGCGATGGCACCCTGGGTTGCCGCCAATCTGGGCAAGAAGGTCACGATGGTGTTCCCGGATTATGCCTTTGGCTACGATCACCGCGACGCCTTCAGCGCGGCGATGAAAGAGCAGGGCGGCGAAGTCATCGCGCTGATCGCGATTCCGCCGACCGAGACCAGCTACACCCGCTATCTGCCGCAGATCCCGGCCGAGACCGAAGTGCTTTACCACGTCATGGTCGGGCCGGGGGTGCTGACGTTCGTGAAAGAGCTGGGCGAGTTCTATGGCTCGGGCGCGAAACCGCATCTGTTCGGCTTCATCGACTCGCTGGAAGCGGTCGATATCGCCAGCCCCGGGCTCGAGTTCCTCGAAGGCTCGCACTTCTGGGAAGGCCACAACCGGATGCAGCAAGCCGATGCCAGCGAGCATGAAATCTTCTACCGCGCGGCGGTCGGGGTCGATGCCAACGGCGCCTCTCTTGCCGACCCGTCCGATATCGCGACCTACGCGCACATGTTCTCGACCTGGGAGACCCTGTTCGTGATCAAGGCCGGGATGGAGGCGGCGGCCTATCAGGGCGTGGCCGACCGCCAGAAGCTGGTCGAGGCGATCGAGGCGATGACGGCCATGCCCCATTCGCGCGAGCATCCCCAGGGCGACAAGGTGTTCAACGGCAAGACCCATCAGGTGTTCGGCCATCAGTTCATCAGCGAGGTGGTGGGCGGCAAGCTGCTGCGCGTCCACACCACCAGCCTCGAGGACGGGGCCTATCCCGACGCGGTGGATTACACCACGCAGTCGTTCTGATCGCGGAGCGGCGGGGGCTTTGCCGCCCCCGCACTGCCGATGGATTTCGGACCCTTTCTTTTGCTGGCCGTGATGGAGGGCCTGGTCGCCGCCGCCGTGCTGGCGCTGACCGCGGTGGGGCTGTCGCTGGTGTTCGGCGTGATGCGGGTGGTCAACGTCGCCCACGGCGAATTCTTCATGCTGGGCGCGGTTTCGGCCTGGTTCGTGACCCATTGGCTACCGGGGCCGCCGGCGTTCGGCTTTGCGCTGGCGCTGATCCTGAGCCCGCTGCTGGTGGCTTTGGTCGCGGCGGCGGCCGATGTGCTGGTGCTGAAACGGCTGAATTATCAGCCGCAGGCTACCATCGTGGCCACCATCGGGCTCTTGTATATCCTGCAACAGGCGGCGCTCAGCCTTTACGGCCCCGAGGCGCGCCCGGTGGCTGCGCCCTTTACCCTGGCGATCCAGTTTCCATGGTTCGGCTATTCCGGCTACAAGCTGGCGGTGGTGGCCGCGGCGGCGGTGATCCTGACCGGAGTGTGGCTGGTGATGACGCGCAGTCGCGTCGGGCTGGTGATGCGGGCGACGCAAATCGACCGCGACACCGCTCAGGCGTTCGGGATCAATGTCGATCGGGTCTATGCCGGGGTGTTCGCCTTTGGCGCGGCCCTGGCGGCGGTGGCGGCGGTGCTGATCGTGCCGATCCGGCAGGCGCATTACCTGATGGGGGGCGATCCGTTGCTGCTGTCGTTCATCGTGGTGATCATCGGCGGGCTGGGCCGCCTGCGCGGCACGGTGGTGGCGGCGCTGCTGATCGGGTTGTCGGACGGGGTGGTCTCGATGTTCTTCTCGCCGACGCTGGCCAAGATCCTGGCGACGCTGCTGGTGGCGCTGGTGCTGGTGTTTCGCCCGCAGGGCCTGTTCGGGCAGCGCGCGGGATGAGGGTCTGGGGGTTTCATCTGGCGGTAGTGGCGCTGCTGTTCGGGCTGCAATTCGTGCTGCCGCCCTATCACTTTACCAATTTCGCCCGGATCATGGTGCTGGCGGTGTTTGCCATGGGCTACAATATCGCCTTCGGGGTCACCGGGCTGCTCAGCCTCGGGCATGCGCTGCTGCTGGCCGCCGGGATGTATGGCACCGGGCTTGCGATCAGCGTGCTGGGCTGGGCCGCACTGCCCGCGCTGCTGGCCGGGCTGGCGGCGGGCGGGGTGATGGCGCTGGCGGCGGGCGTGCTGGCGCTGCGCACGGCGGGCGTGGCCTTCATGATCGTGACCCTGATGTTCGCGCAGGCCGGGTATCTGACCATCCTCTATTTTGGCCCGGTCACCGGCGGCGACGAGGGGCTGGTGCTGGCGCAGGGCGCGCGGGTGATCGGCGGGGTTGATCTTGCGGCCGACACCCCGCGCTATCTGGTGGCGCTGGCGCTGTTTGCCTTCGCACTGCTGGCCAACCTCGCGCTGGTGCGCTCGCGCCTCGGGCGGGTGATGGTGGCGATGCGTGAAAACGAAGAGCGCTCGCGCATGCTGGGCTACAACCCGTTCGCGGTCAAGCTGGCGGCGCTGGTGATCTCGGGCCTTTACGCCGGGGCGGCGGGGGCGGCCTACGCGGTGCTGTTTGGCTATGTGGGGGCCAGTTTCGCAGGCATCCAGTATTCCATCCTGCCGCTTTTGTGGGTGCTCTTGGGCGGGGCGGGGGTGGTGCTGGGGCCGCTGGTGGGGGTGCTGGTGATGTTCTATCTGATCGACCTCGCCAGCGGTTACACCACGGCGCATCTGCTGGTGGTGGGGCTGGCGCTGCTGGTGCTGGTGTTGTTCGCGCCCAAAGGGATACTTGGCAGCTTGCGCGAAAGGGCCTGGCCATGGCTGCCATGAGCCTGCTGTCGGCGCGCGGCCTGATCCGCCATTTTGGCGGGTTGCGGGCGGTGGACGGGGTCGATTTCGATCTGGCGGCGGGGCAGATTCATGCCCTGATCGGACCCAACGGCGCGGGCAAGACCACGTTCGTCGGGCTGCTGAGCGGGCGAATTCCGGTGCAATCCGGCACCATCTGGTTCAACGGGCAGGACATCACCCGCCTGCCCGCGCATCGGCGGGTAGCGCTTGGGCTGGCCTATACCTTTCAGATCACCTCGATCTTTGCCGCGCTGAGCATATACGACAACGTGGCGCTGGCGGTGCAGCGCCTGCATCGGCGCGATCTGCGGGCCCACAGCATGGCGCATCTGGCGCGGGTGGGGCTCAAGGGGCGCGCGGACCAGGTGGCGGGGACGCTGGCTTATGGCCACCAGCGCCTGCTGGAAATCGCGATGGGGCTGGCGCTCGAGCCGCGCCTCCTGATCCTTGACGAGCCGACCCAGGGTCTGGCGAATGCCGAGATCGACGGCTTCAAGGCGCTGGTGCAAGGGGTGGTCGGGCAGACCACGGTGCTCTTGATCGAGCACAACATGGAGGTGGTGATGGATCTCGCGGACCGCATCACGGTGCTCGATGGCGGGCGGGTTCTGGCCGAGGGCGCGCCCGCCGAGGTGCGCGCCAACCGGGCGGTCCAGGCCGCCTATCTGGGGGGCTGAATGCTGGTGCTCGAAGGGGTCGATGCGGGTTACGGCAAGGAGCAGGTGCTGCGCGGGCTGACGCTCGCCGCCAGGGCGGGCGAGGTGACCTGCGTGATGGGCCGCAACGGCGCGGGCAAGACCACGATGCTGCGCGCCATCATGGGGGAGGTGCGGCCGTCGGCGGGGGCCATCAGGCTTGATGGCCAGCGGATCGATCGCCTGCCCGCGCATCAGGTGCCACGGCTCGGGATCGGCTATGTGCCACAGGGGCGGCGGCTGTTCGGAGCCCTTACGGTGGCCGAGAACCTGGAGATCGGCCTGCGCGCCCGGGGCGGCAACGAGGCGGTGCGCGCGCGGGTGCTCGCGCTGTTTCCACGCCTGCGCGACCGGCTGGGGCAGGTTTCGGGCACCCTGTCGGGGGGCGAGCAGCAGATGCTGGCGATCGGTCGGGCGCTGTGCCTTGAACCCAAGGTGCTGCTCTTGGACGAGCCGACCGAGGGGCTTCAGCCCTCGATGATCCAGCTTATCCGCGACACGGTTCTGGCCCTCAAGGCCGCCGGGGTGGCGGTGGTGCTGGTCGAGCAGCGGGTCGATGCGGTGCGGGCGGTTGCCGATGTTGTGGCCTTTGTGGTGGCCGGGCAGGTGGTGGAAACCCTGCCCGCCCCAGGCCTGGCGGTGGATGCGGTGCAGTTTCAACGCTATGTGGGGGTGTGAATGGCCGGTCCGGTGGCAGGGGTGGATGTCGGCGGCACCTTCACCGATCTCGCGATCTTTGATCCCGTCAGCGGCGCGGTGCGGTTGGCCAAGGTGCCGACCACGCTTGATCCCGCCACCGGCGGGCAGGCGCAGGGGGTGCTGAACGCCTTTGCCGAGGCGGGGGCCGACCTCGCGGAGATCGATCTGATCGTTCATGGCACCACCACCACCACCAACGCGGTGCTGGAGCGCAACCTGGCGCGCACCGGGCTGATCACCACCGCCGGGTTTCGCGATATCCTCGAACTGGGACGGCGCACCCGGCCCGCGCCCTACGGCATGACCGGGCGCTTCGTGCCGGTGATCGCGCGCGATCTGCGCCTTGAGGTGCCCGAGCGGATGGATGCGCAAGGCCGGGTGGTGTTGGCGCTGGACGAGGAGGCGTTGCGCGCGGCGCTGCGGCAGTTGATCGCCGCCGGGTGCGAAGCGCTGGTGATCCACTTTCTGCATTCCTACGCCAACCCGGCCCACGAGCTGCGCGCGCTCGCGATTGCGGCCGAGCTCTGGCCCAACCGCCATGTCACCTGCGGCCACGCCCTGCTGTCGGAAAGCCGCGAGTTCGAGCGCGGCGTGACGGCGGCGGTGAATGCGGCGGTGCAGCCGCTGCTCGAGCGCTATGTAGCACGGCTGGCCGAAGGGTTGGCGGCGCGCGGCTATTCGCACAACCTCTTGGTGATGAACGGCAATGGCGGCATGGTCGCGGCGGCAAAGGTGGCGCGCGAGGCGGTCAAGACGGTGATGTCGGGTCCGGCGTCGGGGGTGATGGCGGCGCTTTATACCGGGCGGGTGGCCGGGGTGCCAAATCTCATCACCTACGACATGGGCGGCACCTCGACCGATGTCGCGCTGATCCGCGACGGCCATGCGCCGGTCAGCAACGAGATCGAGATCGAATACGCCATGCCGATCCATGTGCCGATGGTCGATGTGCGCAGCATCGGCGCGGGCGGGGGCTCGGTGGCGCGGGTTGACGGAGCAGGCGTGCTGCGGGTGGGGCCGGAAAGCGCGGGGGCCAGCCCCGGGCCGATCTGCTACGGGCTGGGCGGCACCAGGGTCACCATTTCGGACGCCAATCTGCTGCTGGGGCGGCTGCCTGCGGCGCGCTTCGGGGCCGGGATCGAGGCGGCGCGGGCAATGATGGCGGCGCAGATCGGCCAGCCGCTGGGGCTGGGGGTGGAAGCGGCGGCCGAGGCGGTGATCCGCATTGCCAACACCCATATGGCGGGGGCGATCCGGATGGTCTCGATCAGCTTGGGCGCCGACCCGCGCGATTTTGCGCTGTTCGCCTTTGGCGGTGCCGGGCCGCTGCACGCGGTGGCGCTGGCGCGCGAGCTGGCGATTCCTCGGGTGCTGGTGCCCGCCCGCCCCGGCATCACCAATGCGCTGGGCTGCGTGGTGGCCGATCTGCGCCACGATTTCGTGCGCACCCTGAACCGCCCGCTCGATGCGGTGGACATGGCGCAGGTGCATGAAATTCTGGCCGGGCAAGAGGCCGAAGGGCGCGCCCTGATCGCCGCCGAAAAGCTGGCGCTGACCGAGGTGGTCCCCGAGTTTTCCGCCGACATGCAGTTCATCGGCCAGACCCATCTTCTGCGGGTTGCCTTGCCGCATGGCACCCCGTCGCGCGCCGAATTGCAGCAACGCTTCAACGCCGCCTATCACGCCCGATTCCATGTCGATCTGCCGACCATCCGCGCCAATCTGGTGAATCTCAACTGCTCGGTGATCGGGCAGCGACCGCTGATCGACCTCAGCCGGTTGATCGACCCCGCCGGGAGGTGCCGCGACACGGCGCAGGCGCAGACCGGCACCCGCCCGGTGTGGTTCGGGGGGTGGGTCGAGACCCCGGTCTACTGGCGCGATCACCTGCCGCCTGATCTGGCCCTGCAAGGCCCGGCCATCATCGAGCAGATGGATACCACCATCGTGGTGGCCCCCGGCGATCTGGTGCGCGTCGACCCGACCGGCAACCTGATCATCACCATCCGAGGCCATGATGCTTGATCCTGTCACCCTTGCGGTCATTCAGGCCGGGTTGCAGCAGGTCTGCGACGAGATGGATCTGACCTTTTCGCGCGCCGCCTTCTCGCCGGTGATCGCCGAGGCCGATGACCGCTCCGACGGCATCTATGCCGCCAGCGACGGCGCGCTGATCGCGCAAGGGGCGCGCGGGTTGCCGGTGTTCGTGGGCACCATGCAGTTTTCCACCCGCATCATCCTTGAGCGCATCGCGGCAGGGCTGACCATGCCGCCCGAGCCGGGCGACATCTACATCGTCAACGACCCCTATCTCGGCGGCACCCACCTGATGGACGTGCGCTTTGCCATGCCGTTCTACCGCGCCGGTGCGATCTGGTGCTGGCTGTCGAACACCGGCCACTGGCCCGATACCGGCGGTGCGGTGCCGGGCGGGTTTTCCGCCAGCGCGATTTCGGCCGAGCAGGAGGGGCTTCGCCTGCCGCCGGTCAAGCTGTTCAAGCGCGGAGTGATGGATAGCGAGATCTACCAGATCATCGGCTCCAACATCCGGGTCGCGGAACAGCGGATCGGCGATGTCAAGGCGCAGGCTTCGGCGCTGCTGGTGGGGGCCGAGCGGCTGGCGGCGCTGCTCGATCGCTACACCGATGCCACCGTGACCGCGGCGATCGCCGAGATGCGGCTCTTGGCGGCGCGCCAGATGCGGGCCGGGATCGCGCTGATTGCCGAAGGCACCTACCACGCGACCGCGACGGTTGATAGCGACGGGGTGGTGAACGCGCCGCTGGTGATTGCGCTGGCGGTGACGCGGGCGGGCGAGGAGCTGGTGTTCGATTTCACCGGCTCCAGCGCGCCCTGCGCCGGGCCGATGAACTCGGTGCGCGCCACCACCCTGTCGTCGGTCTATCTGGCGATGCGCCACATCTTTCCCGAGGTGCCGATTTCCGCGGGAGCGTTCGAGCCGCTGGCGGTGGTGGGGATCGCGGGCACTTTTCTTGATGCGCATTATCCCCGCCCGGTGTCGGGTTGCGCCGCCGAGGTCAGCCAGCGCATCGCGGAAGCGGTGTTCGCCGCCCTAGTGCAGGCCCTGCCCGAGCGCGTGACGGCCGCACCGGCGGGCACTTCGGGCAATTTCGGGCTGGGCGGTTTTGACCCTGAAAAGGGCCGTGACTACGTGATGTATCAGATTTCGGGCGGCGGCTACGGCGGCAACATCGACCATGACGGCCTCAGCAACGGTTGTTCGACCATCGGCATCTCGAAAGCTCCGCCGGTCGAGATCATGGAGCAGAACTTTCCGGTGCTTTACCGCCACTATGCGCTGCACGAAGGATCCGGCGGCGCGGGGCGGCAGCGCGGTGGGTTCGGGCTGGATTACGAGGTCGAACTGCTGCGCGGCACGGCGCGCGCCAGTTTCGTGATGGATCACGGCCGGGTCGGGCCGCAGGGGGTGCTGGGGGGCGGTGATGGCGGGGTGAACCGGGTCGAGGTGATCCGCGGCGGCGTGGTTTACGTCCCGCCGCATCTTTCGAAGGCGCAGGACATCGTGTTGGAACCCGGCGACCGGGTGCGGGTGCGCACCCCTGGCGGCGGTGGCTATGGCGACCCGCTGGCGCGCGACCGGGTGGCGGTGGCCGAGGATGTGCGGCTGGGCCGCTATACCGCCGCCGACGCCAGGCGGCTGTTTGGCTGAGGCCAAGGTGCGGGGGGCGCTGCCCCCCGCACCCCCTGGGATACTTGGGAAAAGAAGAAATAGCGGGCGTTCGGGGTCTCAGCCGTTGTCGCGCAGCACGGTTCCGGCAAGGTAGAGCGAACCGCAGATCAGCACCCGTGCGGTCGGGTCCTCTTGCGCGATGGTGGCCAGCGCGGCGGCCACCGAGGGGGCGGTGTCGGCGCTGATGCCGGCGGCGCGGGCGGCGGCGCAGGTTGTGGCGGCCGGCAGGGTGTTGGGCTCGTCGGGGATCGAGACCGCAAGCAGGCGGGTGGCGTGGACGGCAAGCGGGGTGAGGTAGCCCGCGATGTCCTTGGTGTTGAGCATGCCGCAGATCAGGAAGGTGGGGCGGGCGGGCATCGCGGCCAGGGTGGCCGCCACAGCCCGCCCCCCGGCCGGATTGTGGCCGCCGTCGAGCCAAAGTTCGACCATGGGCGCGCTGGCGGCCAGCGGGCCACGGCGCAGGCGCTGCATCCGGGCGGGCCATTGGGCGCGGGTGACGGCGGCCTCGCAGGCGGCCGCGTCAAAGCCGAGGTGGCGCAGGGCGGCAAGGGCGGCACCGGCATTGTCGATCTGGTGCGGGCCGGGCAGGTTCGGCAGGGGCAGATCCATGAGGCCGCGTTCGTCCTGGAAGATCAGCCGCCCGCGCTCGGTGGTGACGTGCCAGTGCTGGCCATGGGCGAGCAGCGGCGCGCCGAGTCGGGCGGCGCGGCTCTCGATCACCGCCAGCGCCTCGGCGGGCTGCGGCCCGACCACGCAGGGCACGCCGCGTTTCAGGATCCCGGCCTTCTCGCCGGTGATCTCGGGCAGGGTGTCGCCAAGATACTGCTGGTGGTCGATCGACAGCGGGGTGATGATGGTCAGCGCGGGCCGGGCGATCACGTTGGTGGCGTCGAGCCGCCCGCCAAGGCCGACTTCCAGCAATGTGTAATCCGCCGGTGTGCGGGCGAAGGCGAGAAAGGCGGCACAGGTGGTGATCTCGAAGAAGGTGATCGGGGCGGTGCCGTTGGCCGCCAAGCACTCGTCCAAGAGGGCGGTCAGGGCGGGTTCGGTAATCAGCGCGCCCGCCAGCCGGATGCGTTCGTGAAAGCGCGCGAGATGCGGCGAGGTATAGGCATGCACGGTCTTGCCTGAATCCTCGATCCCGGCGCGGATCATCGCCTGGGTCGAGCCCTTGCCGTTGGTTCCGGCGATATGGATCACCGGCGGCAGGCGGCGCTCGGGGTGTTCGAGCGCGGCGAGCAGGCGCTCGACCCGATCGAGTGTCAGGTCGATGATCTTGGGATGCAGGCTGTGCATCCGTTCGAGTATGACGTCGGAGCCGGGGGTCATGGCTTGGCCGGGGTGGCGGGGACCGGCGCGGGCAATTCGCCCTTGATCGCCGGGGGCAGGCGCAGCAGCAGCCGCAGGATCGTCACCAGTTCGCCCTTCAGGTCCTTGCGGTGCGTCACCCGGTCGAGCATGCCGTGATCGAGCAGGTATTCGGCGCGCTGAAAGCCTTCGGGCAGTTTCTCGTGGATGGTCTGTTCGATCACTCGCGGCCCGGCAAAGCAGATCAGCGCGCCGGGTTCGGCGATCTGCACATCGCCAAGCATGGCGTAGCTGGCGGTGACGCCGCCGGTGGTGGGGTTGGTCAGCACCACGACATAGGGCAGCCCGGCCTCTTTCAGCATCTGCACCGCAACGGTGGCGCGCGGCATCTGCATCAGGGCCAGAATCCCTTCCTGCATCCGTGCCCCGCCGGCTGCCGCAAACAGCACCAGCGGGCGCTTGAGCTTGACCGCGCGGGTTGCCGCGGCGACGATGGCGTTGCCCACTGCCATGCCCATCGAGCCCCCCATGAAGCTGAAATCCTGGGCGGCGGCGATGATCGGGGTGCGCCCGATCTCGCCTTCGGCCACCAGCATTGCGTCCCTCGCTCCGGTGGCCTTCTGAGCCGCTTTCAGCCGCTCGGGGTATTTCTTCTGATCGCGGAAATGCAGCGGGTCGGCGACGGGTTCGGGCAGCTTGACCTCGGTGAAGATGCCGCCGTCGAACAGGGCGGTGAAGCGGTCGCGCGGCGTGATCGCGAGATGGTGGTTGCACGCGGTGCAGACGTTGAGATTGTCCTTGAGCTCGCGGTGGAACAGCATGGTGCCGCATTCGGGGCACTTGGTCCACAGGTTCTCGGGCATCTCGCGGCGCGAGAACAGCGAGTTGATGGTGGGGCGGACGTAGTTGGTGATCCAGTTCATGCGGGCTGGCCCTCTGGTCTCGTGGTTGGCTTTCGAGATAAGCCGGGGGGGCGGGAAATGCAATCGGCAGGGCGGCGGCCTGGGGGCAACCGCATTTGATGACCACGACGGGGGATCATGTGCTCCTCCGTCGCGCCCGCCTACCCCGGGCGGGCACTTCCCCGTTGTCTCCCGCCGGTCGGCACGCGATCCGCGTCTGTCAGGCAAGGCTCGCTCATTCTGCTCGGGCGCCGGAGCGGAAAGTCCAGGTCCAATTGCCTTGGGGCGGCCTGGGGCAGCGCCAAGGCTTCAGCGCGGGTAGTCGAGCTGTTCGAAATCGCGGGCATAGATGCGGGCGATGGTGGCTTTGGCCATGTCTGTCATCAGAACGCTCTGGCGGCCGGCATAGCTGGTCGCGTTGTTGCGCGGCAGGGATTTCACCCGATCCAGCATTTCCTCGGGCAGGCCATAGTCAGCCATAGCGCTGCGAAAATCGCCTTCGAGGCTTTCCAGCGGGAACAGCCGGTCATAGCGCAGCCGGTCGAGCGCCAGCAATTCCGATTGCAGCGCGTAATGGGCGTCAAAGCCGGGGCCAAGCTGCTCCAGTCCGTCCAGCATCTGCTGAAAGCTGATGTGGCGTTGCATGTAGGCGTTACCGCGTGCCACCCGCGGCCAGGCGCTCGGGCCTTCCAGCAACTGGCGTAACTTACCGTAGTAGAAGATGCCGCGGGCATTGGCCTTGGTGTAGCGATTGAGCTTGTTGTAGTAGTTCGACAGCACCCGGTCATAGGGGTTGCGGATATTGGCCAGCAGGCGGTGGTCGGGGTAGCGCGCGCGCGCGGCCAGAACGCCGGCGGTATCGGTCACGCTGAAGCTCAGCCCCCGGGCGGCCAGGCGGCCATCGGCTGCGGCCTGGGTCGCCAGCTTGCGAATGGCGCGATCGCGTGGATCGAATCCGGCCATGGTCAGGAAGATGTTGACCATGCTGCTCGAGCCGCATTTCGGCGTCAGCACGTAAAGGATGCGCGACGGCTGGTGGATGATGAGGTTCAGTTCTTTTTCCATGCCGGGCTCTTAGTCGGATTTGGGGGCGCTGGCAAATCAAGATGCGGCTCAGGATGCGGCGGTGCGGGCAGCGATGCGGCCTTGCCGGGTTGGTGCCGGTAGCCTATCGCTGAAGCGCAGTAGGGTCTGGAGGGCACGCGCGATGGAGATCGGTTGGTCGCGAGGCGGCGAATCGGGCCGCCGGGCGAGGCGCGGTCTCGGCGCGCTGCTGGCGTGTTTGTCGCTGCTGCTGGCGGGCTGTGTGACGGGGGTTGGCGGCTTTGCCGCCGCTCCGCTGCGGGCGCAGGCGGTGCTGGCGGGAGCGGTGACGGTGGCGGGCCCCAAGGGCTATTGCGTCGAGCCGACTGCGGTGCTGGAGGCCGCCGATACCGCCCTGGTGCTGATCGGGCGGTGCCAGGGTGGGGCGGCCGATCGCCATGCGCCGGCCATTCTGTCGGTCGCGGTGGGCGAGGTTGGCAGTGGGCTCGATGTTGCCAGCAGTGGTGCGGCGCTGGCGAGATTCTTCGGCTCGGAACCGGGGCGGGCGGCGCTGAGCCGCAGCGGTCGCGCCGCGACCGTGACCGTGCTGGAAACCCTGGCGGTGGGCGACGTCTTTGTGATCCGGCTCAACGACACCGGCCCCGATCCGACCGCCAGCCCGGAAAGCTGGCGCGCGGTGCTGACACTGGCGGGGCGGTTGGTCACGCTGACGGTGACGGGCACGATTGAAGCACCGCTCGACCCCGAAGCCGGGCGCGCGCTGCTGGATCGGTTCACCCAAGCGATGCAGGCGGCCAATCCCGGCACGGACGTCTGAGCCTCGTGCGCACGTGCGACAAATATTCTGCATCTCCTCAGGTCGCCGGGGTGGAATCTTGATGATTTTGCAGCAATAAGGGAACAGTTTCCGGGCGCGCAACGATCGCGGTGGATCGCGCCAGGGGGGCGGCAGGCAGGTGACGGGGCGATGGCAGGCTGGTTGGGGGAATTGTTCGACGCGGTTCTGCACCGCCGCGCCTTGCGCTTCTGGCAGCGCAAGGCGGACGGGGCCGATGCCCTGAACCTGGCAGACCTGCGCGATCTGCGCAACCATGCGCGGGCGCTGCGACGGCCGCTGGACCGGGTGATCCATACCGCCGAATACCGCCTGGCGCTGCCGGTGATCGGCTCGAACGCGCTGCGAAAACCGGCGGGCAGCGATTGGCTGTGGCGACCCGCGTTGTGGCGCGGCGAAATTCCGGTGCCGGGGATGGCGTCGGTGCCCGGCAAGGCAGCAGTCTGTGACGGGGCGACGATCTTTCACGACTGCCAGCGCTCGGAGCTGACGGTGCGCCAGATCCGCAATGGCCGCGAGGACGATCTGGCGGCCTTTGGCGTGCGGCTTGACGTGTTCCGGTTCGACGGCAGCTATCTGTCACTGGCGCTTGATCTGCCCGAGGCGGCGACGGCCGGTTTGAAGCTCAAGCATGTGATCCGGATGGATGCGGTGATCGAGACCGAAAAGCCGCTGGAAATATTTGCCCGGCTCAACATCAAGCACGGGCCGAACCTCGAGCAGGTCGTGCGCGAGGTGCCGCTGGCGGCGGCCGTGGTGCAGGCCGAATTCGATCTGACCTATACCAAGGTGGTCGAGGCGCGGGTCGAGCGGATGTGGGTCGATCTGATCTTCGAGGGGCCGGAAATGAACCAGATCGTCCTGCGCGATGTGACGTTCTCGCGCCACCCGCGGGCCGAGTTGTGAGGAAGCTGCGATGAGCGACATGCGTCTGACCAAGACACGGATCCGGGCCGGGCACTGGGAGGGTGTGCTGTCGGGCGCAGCGGCGCAGCCTGCGCTTGAGGTGATCCATCTCGAGGCGGTACTGCCGGGGGTGGTGGTCCGGGCGGTGCCCGGGCGTTCCGGCGAATGGGCGGTGAAGGTGCCGATTCCGCCCGAGGCCTTGAGCGACGGGGTGCAGACCTTCCTGATCCGCGACAGCGCAAGCGGGGCAAAGCTCGCGCATTTCACGGTGATCACCGGGGTCGCGATGGAAGACGATCTGCGCGCGGAGATCGATCTGCTGCGCGCCGAGCTTGATTTGCTCAAACGCGCCTTCCGGCGGCACTGTCTGGAAACGGCGACCTGAGCCGGGTCACCGGTCGGGGGCTGTCTGCCGCTCGCCCCGAGCAAGATCATGCGCCGGCCTCACGGCCGCTGCGCACGAACCCTTGATCTTCGCGCGTGACCATCCCGCGCGCCCCCATCCTATTCACACTGGCACAAATATCCAAAGCCGGTCGGTGCCAGTCACCGCCTCCGGCGTGGTGCGCAATTCCTGCTCGCACCCATGTGCAGCTTTGCCTATAAGAAATGCGAGCAGCCAGTGGAGTTTCCCATGCCCGCAGATCTTTCACCGATCGACAAAGCCAAATTCGTGGCCGCAAAGCGCGCCGTCGAGTTCGTGCAGGATGGAATGAAGCTGGGGCTTGGCACCGGCTCGACCGCGGCCTGGATGGTGCGCTGCCTGGCCGAACGTATCCGCGAAGAGCGGTTGCGCATCACCGGGGTTCCGACCTCGAGCCGTACCGCCGAACTGGCGCGCTCGCTGGGGGTGCCGATCACCAGCCTCGACGATGCAAAATGGCTGGATCTGACGATCGACGGCGCCGACGAACTGGATGGCAAGCTCAACCTGATCAAGGGTGGCGGGGCGGCGCTGCTGCAGGAAAAGATCGTGGCGACCGCCAGCGACCAGATGATCGTGATTGCTGACGCAGCCAAGGAAGTCGGCACCCTCGGGGCGTTTCCGCTGCCGGTCGAGGTGATCCCGTTCGGTTGGCAGACCACCAAGGCGCTGATCGAGGAAACCCTGGTCAGCATGGATGTCCTGAGCCGCGACTGCACGCTGCGCATGAACGGCGACCGCCCGCTGATCACCGACGAGGCCAATTACATCGTCGATCTGCACCTGGCCCGGATCGGCAACCCGCGCCAGTTGGCGCTGGTGCTGAACCAGATCCCCGGGGTGGTGGAAAATGGTCTGTTCATCGACATCTGCGACATCGTGGTGATCGGCCACGGCGACGGGCGGGTGGTGGTGCGCGACATCAACTCGGGCGAGACCGCGAACGAGCGGATCGAATTCGCCCCCACCGACAACATCTTTTCCGACCTGGGGGATTGAGGCTTGACCTTCGACTATGATCTGTTCGTGATCGGTGGCGGCTCGGGTGGGGTGCGGGCGGCGCGGATCGCCGCCAGCGAGGGCAAGGCCAAGGTCGGGCTGGCCGAGCAGGACCGCATGGGCGGCACCTGCGTGATCCGTGGCTGTGTGCCGAAAAAGCTGATGGTCTATGCCTCGGGCTATCCCGGCCTGATGCGGGACGCCCGCGCCTTCGGCTGGGAGGTCGAGGCGGGCGGGCTCGACTGGGGCCGGTTTCACGGCCAGTTGGCCATCGAGCTCGACCGGCTTGAGGCGGCCTATCGCGGCGGCCTCAAGAGCGCCGGGGTCGAGGTGCACGATACCCGCGCGGTGGTCAGCGATGCCCACACCGTGCGGCTGGCCGGCGGGCAGCAGTTCCGCGCCCGCCATATCCTGATCGCCACCGGCGGGCGGCCGTTCGTGCCCGACATTCCGGGGGCGGAACTGGCCATCACCTCGAACGAGGTGTTCCACCTGCCCGCCCTGCCGCGCCGGATGCTGGTGGTGGGCGGGGGCTACATTGCTTGCGAATTCGCCTGCATCATGAATGGCTTGGGCGTCGATGTCGCGCAATACTACCGCGGCGCGCAGATCCTGCGCGGTTTTGACGACGAGGCGCGCGGCCATGTCGCCAGCGCCATGATCGCCAACGGTGTTGCGATTCACTGCGGCACCGATGTGACGGCGCTGGAAAAAATCCCGGGCGGAATCCGCGCCGTGGCGAGTGATGGCACGACACGAGCGTTCGATGCGGTGATGTATGCCACCGGACGCCAGCCCAACAGCGCCGGGCTGGGGCTCGAGGCGCTGGGGGTCGGGCTGAGCCGGGCGGGAGCGATTGTGGTCGATGATTACAGCCAGACCGCGGTGCCCTCGATCTTCGCGGTCGGCGACGTCACCGACCGCATCAACCTGACGCCGGTGGCGATCCGCGAGGGCCATGCCTTTGCCGACACGGTGTTCGGCGGCCGCCCCACCAGGGCCGACCACGATCTGGTGGCGTCGGCGGTGTTTACCCAGCCCGAACTGGGAACCGTCGGCCTGTCGGAACAGGCGGCGGCGGCGCAGGAACCGATCGAGGTTTATGCCGCAGCCTTCCGCCCGATGCAGTCGATGTTTGCCGGTCGGGCCGACCGGGCGCTGATGAAGCTGGTTGTCAGTCAGGCCACCCGTCGGGTGCTGGGCTGCCACATCGTGGCCCCCGGCGCGGGCGAGATGATCCAGCTTGCGGCGATCGCGATACGGATGGGGGCGACCAAGGAAGATTTCGACCGCACTGTGGCGGTGCATCCGACCATGGCGGAAGAACTGGTGACGCTGCGCCAGCCAGTGCGAAAAACTTGATTTTCGCGCCAGAGTGACCAGTTAGCTTGAGACGAAGTGAAAAGGGACAGAACAATGGCAGGAAGTGGCGGACCTTGGGGCGGCGGTGGCGGCGGTGGCGGCGATGACGGCGACGATGGCCGCAACGAGGGGCGCGGCGGGCGCAGGCCCGGCGCAGGCTCGCAGATCCCCGAAATCGACCAGATCATGCGCAAGGGCCAGGAGCAGTTACGCGTCCTGATGGGCGGGCGCGGCCGGTCCGGAAATGGCGGTGGCGGTGGCGGCAACAGCCCGCTGGCGCCGCTGTTCTCGCGGCAGGGGCTGGCCCTGGCGGTGGTGGTGGCGGCGGGGCTTTGGGCCTTCATGTCGTTCTACACCGTCAAGCCGGAAGAACGCTCGGTCGAGCTGTTTTTGGGCAAATACAGCGCGCAGGGCAATCCCGGCCTCAACTTTGCGGCCTGGCCGGTGGTAAAGGCCGAAATCGTGCAGGTCACCGGCGAGCGTCAGACCGACATCGGCACCGGGCGCGATGGCGTTACCGACAGCGGCCTGATGCTGACGCGCGACCAGAATATCGTCGATATCGAATTCCAGGTGGTGTGGAACGTCTCGGATCCGGCCAAGTTCCTGTTCAATCTGGCCGACCCGACCGGCACCTTGCGCGCGGTGGCGGAATCGGCGATGCGCGACATCATTGCGCGCTCGGAACTGGCCCCGGTCCTGAACCGCGACCGTGGCGTGATCGCCGCCGATCTGCGTACCGCGATCCAGAAAACCCTCGACATCTACGAATCCGGCATCAGCGTGGTGCGGGTGAACTTTGACCGCGCCGACCCGCCGACCGAGGTGATCGACAGTTTCCGTCAGGTGCAGGCGGCGCAGCAGGAACGCGACAAGCTGGAAAAGCAGGCCGATGCCTATGCCAACCAGGTGACCGCCGGGGCGCGCGGGCAGGCCGCGCAACTGACCGAGCAGGCCGAAGGCTACCGCGCCGAGGTGGTCAACAACGCCCAAGGCGAGGCTAGCCGTTTTCTTGCGGTCTATGCCGAATACGTCAAGGCACCCGAAGTGACCCGCAGGCGAATGTATCTCGAGACGATGGAAAAAGTGTTGGGCGACATGAACAAGATCATCCTTGACGGGGTGTCGGGGGGCGACGCCGGGCAGGGGGTCGTGCCGTTCCTTCCGCTCAACGAGCTCAACCGCATGGCGGCACCCGCCGCCGCCACATCGGGGAACAACTGAGATGAAAAGAGCCTCTGTAATCGTGCCGCTGCTGGTCATTGCGGGCGCCCTGGCACTGTCATCGGTGTTTATCGTGGACGAGCGCGAAAAGGTGCTGGTGCTGCAATTCGGTCAGGTCAAGGCCGAGCGCGAGGATCCCGGAATCGGTTTCCGCATCCCGCTGATTCAGGAGATCGTGCGCTATGACGGCCGGATTCTGGGCCTGCCGACCCAGCCGCTGGAAGTGACCCCACTCGACGACCGCCGCTTTGTGGTCGATGCCTTTGCCCGCTGGCAGATCATCGACCTGACGGCGTTCCGCGAGGCGGTGGGGGCGGGCGGGGTCGATGCGGCACAGGTGCGCCTTGACCGCATCATCAACGCCGCGATCCGCGAAGTGCTGGGGGCCGTGCCCTCGAACCGGGTGCTGTCGGAAGACCGCACCGGGCTGATGAACCAGATCCGCGACAAGGCCCGCGCCGAGGCCGCAGCCCTGGGGGTCGAGGTGATCGACGTGCGCCTGACCCGCACCGATCTGCCCGAGCAGAACCTGGCCGCGACTTACGCCCGGATGCGCGCCGAGCGCGAGCGCGAGGCCGCCGACGAGATCGCGCGCGGTGGCGAGGCGGCGCAAAAGGTGCGCGCCGCCGCTGACCGCACCGTGGTCGAGCTGGTCTCGCAGGCCCGCAAGGAGGCCGAAGTGATCCGCGGCGAGGCCGACGCCGAGCGCAACGCGATCTATGCCGAGGCGTTCGGGCGTGATCCCGAATTCTTTGCGTTCACCCGTTCGCTGACCAGCTACGAGCGCGCGCTCAAGGGCGCGAATTCGTCGATCGTGATGCAGCCCGACAGCCAGTTCTTCGACTATCTGCGTGGCGACCTGCCCCCGCTTGCCGCCCCGGCGACCCCGGTCGCGCCATGAGCGTCATCGTGCTGGCCTTCGGGCTGGTGCTGGTGGTCGAGGGGCTGGCGTTCGCGCTGGCCCCTTCGCGCCTGGTCGATCTGGTGGCGCTGATTGCCAGCCTGTCGCTGCCCCGTCGGCGCGCGATCGGGCTGGCCGCGCTGGCGCTTGGGGTGGGGCTGATCTGGCTCTCGCGCCAGATCGGGGCCTGAGCGGTGCCCCCCGCCGTGTTCACATTCATTTGACGCGTTTTGATGGGGATTGCATTGTGACGAACCGCGACTAGCTGTTGATGGTGATCGTCCCGACGCCCTCTTCGCGGGTCGCGCATTCGGGCAGGAATGAAAGGAATCACGAGTGCAAACCACATCCATGTCATTGGTCCGCCGGGCCGGGGCCGTGCCGTCCGGTGTGACCCGTCTGTTTCTTGCGCTGAGCCTTGGGCTCGCGCTGTCGCTGGCGCAGGTATCGGGTGCGGTCGCGCGCGGTGCGCCCGAAAGCTTTGCCGATCTGGCCGAGCAGATCAGCCCTTCGGTGGTGAACATTACCACCTCGTCGGTCGTCGCCGCCGCGACCGGGCCGCAGAAGATGCTGCCCGACGGCACCCCGTTCCAGGATTTCTTCAAGGATTTCATGGATCGCAACGGCCAGACGGCGCCCGAGCCGCGGCGCTCGGAAGCGCTGGGGTCGGGGTTCGTGATCTCGGAAGACGGCTATATCGTGACCAACAACCACGTCATCGAAGGGGCCGATGACATCGAGATCGAATTCTTCGACGGCGACCGCCTGAAGGCCAAGCTGGTGGGCACTGACACCAAGACCGACATCGCGCTGTTGAAGGTCGAAAGCGATGCGCCGCTGCCGTTCGTGTCGTTCGGTGACAGCGACCTGATGCGGGTTGGCGATTGGGTGGTGGCGATGGGCAACCCGCTGGGGCAGGGCTTCTCGGTTTCGGCCGGGATCGTCTCGGCTCGCAAACGCGAGCTCCAGGGCACCTATGACGATTTCATCCAGACCGATGCCGCAATCAACCGTGGCAACTCGGGCGGGCCGCTGTTCAACATGGACGGCCAGGTGGTGGGTGTGAACACCGCAATCCTGTCGCCCAATGGCGGCTCGATCGGGATCGGCTTCTCGATGGCCTCGAATGTGGTCAGCAAGGTGGTCGATCAGTTGCGCCAGTTCGGTGAAACCCGGCGCGGCTGGCTGGGGGTGCGGATTCAGGACATCACCCCCGATGTCGCCGAGGCGATGGGGCTGGCCCAAGCCAAGGGCGCGCTGATCACGGATGTGCCCGATGGCCCCGCCAAGGATGCCGGCCTGATGGCGGGTGACGTGATTCAGTCGTTCGCCGGTGCCCCTGTTGCCGATACCCGCGACCTGGTGCGCCGGGTGGCCGACGCGCCGGTGGGCGAGGCGGTCAGCGTGGTGGTGCTGCGCGACGGGGCGACGGAAACCCTGTCGGTGACGCTCGGACGGCGGGAAACCGCCGAAGCCACCGACGCGGTGGCGACCACCGATCCGGCCGCGCCCGAGGCGCCGACCCAGGGTCAGGTGCTGGGCATGACGGTGGCCGAACTGTCGCCTGCCGACGCCGAGGCGCTTGGTCTGCCGGCGGGCAGCGAAGGCCTGGTGGTGATGGACGTTGATGCCATGTCCGACGCCTACGACAAGGGCCTGCGGCAGGGCGATCTGATCACCGAAGCGGGCCAGCAGACGGTGGTCAAGGTGCAGGATCTGACCGACCGTGTGGCCGAAGCCAAGGATGCCGGGCGCAAGTCGCTGCTGCTGTTGATCCGGCGCGGCGGCGATCCGCGGTTCGTGGCGCTGAGCGTCGAATAGGGCGGCCTTCGGGACGCCAGGCGGGGCGGGCGGGCAACCGTCCGCCCCCTCTATTGCCGCACCGGATCGGCGGCGACCAAGCCCAGATCCCGCGCCGCGGCCAGCGTCAGCAGCGGGCTGTCAAACCCTAGTGGCGCCTGAAACCGCCGGATCGCGTCGCGGGTCGGGCCGTCCATCGCCCCGGTCAGCGCCAGCCGGTAAAGCCCGCGCGCCTTCAGGGCGCGTTGCAGCGTGGCGATGAAATCGGCGGTCATCACGGCCGGGCAGGGGGCGCGGAACCAGACCTCGGCGCGGTCTTGCACAATCTTCTGATGCGTCACGCTGCGATAGCTGGCCGGGGTCAGCACGGTGCCATCCGCGGCCAAGGTGGCGGGCGCGGCCAGTTCCTGATCGGTCACGGTTTCGATCACGGCGGGGGTTACGTCATTGCCCCAGCAGATGCCTTCCTCGCCCGGTGGCGGCCCGGACTCGGCGCGCTGCACCAGCTCGGCGGCCAGATCGGCGTGGCCCGGCGCGGCAGGCGCGTAAGCGCTTTGACACGCGGCCAGTGCCATCCCGCACAGGCCGCTGAAAAACAAGGTGGGTCTGGTCATCTTGCCGGTCACTTGCCGCTCTGCCCGCCGCCGGGCTTGCCCCGACTGGCTCGCGCCCTTGATAGCGGCAAAGCGCGGGCGACGAAAGCCGCGATGCGACCCCTCAGGGCTGATCCGAGGCCCGGCTACCCTCGGCGCGGAAATCGGGCTGCAACAACTGGTCGAGCAGCGGCGAGATATCCTCGATCACCTCGGCCACCACATGCACCACCCCCGCGCTACGCTGCACCCGCCCGGTTACCCGCAGCAACCGCCCGGCAATCACCGCCCGGCGGAAACGCTGATAAACCTCGGCCCAGACCACCACGTTGGCCACCCCGGTTTCGTCCTCCAGCGTCAGAAAAATCACCCCGTTGGCGGTGCCGGGGCGCTGACGCACCAGCACCAGCCCGGCCACGCAGACCCGCGCCCCCACCGCAGGCCGGTCCAGCCAGGAATGCGGCAGGGCGGCGGGCGGGCGCGGCCAGTTGCCGGGGGCAGGGGTGGGGGTAAGCCAGTCGGACATGCGAACAAAGATAGAACAATTTGCACCCATGGCAAGCCCCGACAGGCTCTGGCAAATCGCCCACAACTCGCTTATGCCGCAAATGGTGAAAGCGGGCGAGCGAGGACGCGAGATGGCGAAAATCACTTATGTCGAATTTGGCGGCAAGCAACACGTGGTCGAGGTCGCGAGTGGCCTGACCGTGATGGAAGGCGCGCGCGACAATGGCGTGCCGGGGATCGAAGCCGATTGCGGCGGGGCCTGCGCCTGTTCGACCTGCCATGTCTATGTTGCCCCCGACTGGGTGGCAAAACTGCCCGCGAAAGACGCAATGGAAGAAGACATGCTCGATTTCGCCTGGAATCCCGATCCGGTGCGCTCGCGCCTGACCTGCCAGATCAAGGTCACACCTGAACTTGACGGGCTGGTGGTGCACCTGCCCGAAAGGCAGATCTGACCCGACGCCCCCCCCGCTTTCTCCATTTTCCAAATATCCTCGGGGGGGGCGGGGGGGTGAGCCACCCCGCTGCGCGCCCGACGCCGCTTGGTCAGTTGATCTTGCGCGCCGGCAGGAACGGCAGCGGTGCCACCGGCACCCCGTCCTCGATCAACTTGCGCGCCTCGTCGGGCCGGGCTTCGCCGTAGATCGCGCGCTCGGGGGCGTTGCCCGCGTGAATGCGCCGCGCTTCGGTGACAAAGTTCATCCCGACATAATCCGAATTGGCCTCGATCTCGCGCCGCATCGCGGTCAGGGTCTGCTCAAGCGCCGAGGCCAGGCCAGACAGCGGTCCGGGCGCCGGATCTGCCACCGGCGCGTCCGGCGCCCCGTCGATCGCCTTGCGGGTGGTCAGCAGCGACGGGGCCATCAGGGTTTTTTCAACCCCGGTCGCTCCGCACAGCGGACAAACGACCAGCCCACGTGCAACCAGCGCGTCAAAGGCAGCGCCCGACTGGAACCAGCTCTCGAAGCCGTGCCCGGCCTTGCATTGCAGCGCGTAACGGATCATCCGGCCCCCTGAAAACCGCCCAAACCCTACCCGAACATGTAGCAATTCCTGCCCGAAGATCAAGCCTTTGCCGCCGGGGAGCGCAGTTTGGCCGTAGCCTTGCCCGCTTTGCCGCGCGCCTCGGGCAGCAGCGCCTCAAGCCCCGCCAGCAGGCCCTGAAGTTCGGGTTCGGCCACCTTGCGCGCGGCCTTCTTCGGGCTGAACCACTTGCGCCGCCGCTGCCCGCGCTCGGGAAAGCGGTCACGCAGGGACTTGACCTGCAACGGATAGACGGCAACCACACAGGGGCGGCTTGAGGGCGCATTCGAAGCCCGGTCAAAGGCCTTGTCATAGCCGTAAAGCCCGATGCAGGTGGCGGCCGGGCTGCCTTCGACCCCGGCCTCTTCATAAGCCTCGCGCGCCGCCGAGTCGGCGGGGGTCATGCCCGCAATCGGCCAGCCCTTGGGGATCACCCACCGCCCGGTCTCGCGGCTGGTGATCAGCAGCACTTCCAGCCGTGCGCCGATCCGGCGCCAGCAAACTGCGCCGTATTGGGCGCTGGCGACCGCACCGGTCGCCACAATCGAAGTCGAAGTTTCCGCGTCTTGCCTGTCCACGTCTTGTCTTCCTGTCGCCATCGGGCCTACTGCCCGATCCTGCCGGTTGTCCCGGCATGCCGATCCCCCGGTCTGCGCCAAAGGTTATCGGAGGGCTGTCATTACCCTGAATGTGTCACACTTCTGTCGCAAAGCCCATATCATTGCAGCGCGCACACGCGGCTTTGTTCGCGCGAGGGCGCCCGGCTCAGGCGGGCGGTGCCAGCCCGAGCGCGCTGGCAATCGCCGCCAGCAGGGCGCGCTCGCCCCCCGCTGATGCCAGCACGTCGCGCGCGCCAGCGGCAAGCCGGGCTTGCCGTTCGGGGGTCAGGGCGATCAGAGCGGCGGCCAGCGCCCCGGCGCCCGGCACCGCAACCGCCGCCCCGGCAGCATCGAGGGCGGCAAAACTTTCGCTGAAATTCGCGACCGACGGGCCATGGATCACCGCCGAGCCCTGCGCCACCGGCTCGAACGGGGTATGGCCTCCAGCCGCGCCAAAACTGCCACCGATCACCGTCACCCCCGCCAGCCCATACCATAGCGCCATCTCGCCCAGGGTATCGGCCAGATAGACGGCGGTATTGGGCCCCGGCACCTCGCCCGCCGAGCGGGTGGCATAGGCAAGGCCACGCGCCTGGATCAGGGCGGCAATCGCGGCGGCGCGGCGCGGATGGCGCGGTGCCAGGATCAACAGATCGATCACCCCGGCGGCGCGGGCCTGGGCAAAGGCGTCGAGCACCGCCGCATCCTCGCCATCATGGGTCGAGGCCGCCAGCAGGCAACGCGCGCGCGGAGCAGGGGGGGCGAAGGCCAGCGTCACGTCAGTGGGGGCATCGAGCGCCTGCGCCTTCAGCATCAGCCGCGCCACCAGCCGCTCGGGCGGCAACCCCAGGTCAAGCAGGCGCGCCTCGGATGCGGCGTCCTGCGCCGACACCAGGCGCAGCCGCGCCAGCGTCGCCCGCATCAATCCGGGGGCAAGCCGCTGCCACACGGCGGCACTTCTGGCCGAGATCCGCGCCCCTATCAGCAGCACCGGGCCGCGGGCGGCGGCCTGACGGATGCGCTCGGGCCAGAGCTCGTTTTCCACCACCACCAGCGCGCGCGGGTGCCAGCGCGCCAGCAGCCGGCGCACCGTGCCGCCGGTATCGAACGGGGCAAGTTGAACCGAGGTGCGCGCCAGCCCCCATCCCGCCACCATCGCCCGGGCGCTGGCGCTGTTGCAGGTGACCAGCAGCCTGAGGGCCGGGGTTTCGGCCAGCAGCCGCACCAGCAACCAGCGCACCGACGTGAGCTCGCCATTGCTGGCCCCGTGCAGCCACAGCACCGGCCCGTCGGGGGCGGCACCGGCCCGCCCCAAACGTTCGGCCAGCGCGCCCGGCGGGGCGGTGCCGCGCAGGCGCTGCCACAACCCCACGGCGATCAGCGCGGGCAGCGCCAGAGCCATCAGAAATCGGTAAAGGCGCACCCGGTTCCCCTTGCAACCATCGGTCATCCATAGGCGGAGCCTTGGGTTGGGGCAAGCGCCCGTCGCCCCCCCCCCCCGCGCCCCGCGCGGCGCTTGCATCCGCTCTGGCGCCGAAGCACACTCGCGCCAGCACCTCACCGCCAGCCCCCGGAGTCGCCGATGCCCCTGCTTGCCGCCGCCCGCGCCGTGCGCGACCACGCCTATGCCCCCTATTCGCATTTCAAGGTGGGGGCGGCGATCCGGGCGGCCTCGGGCCGGATCTATAGCGGCTGCAATGTCGAGAACGTCGCCTACCCCGAAGGCACCTGCGCCGAGGCCGGGGCGATTGCCGCGATGGTGGCGGCGGGCGAGACCCGGATCGACGCGGTGCTGGTGATCGCCGACAGCCCCGAGCCGGTGCCGCCCTGCGGTGGCTGCCGCCAGAAGCTGGCCGAATTTGCCGCCCCCGAGGCGAAGGTGACGCTGTGCACCACCGACGGCAAGACCCGCGTCACCACCGTGGCCGAGCTGCTGCCCGGCAGTTTCGGCGCCGCCCACATGGCGCGCGCCTGATGGACGCTCGCGCGATCATTGCCGCCGTGCGCGACGGCACCCCGCCCACTGCGGCCGAGCTTGATTGGTTTGCCAAGGGGCTGGCCTCGGGCGCGGTGACCGATGCGCAGGCCGGGGCCTTTGCCATGGCGGTCTGGCTCAAGGGTCTGGGCGAGGCGGGGCGGGTGGCGCTGACCCGCGCGATGCGCGATTCGGGGCAGGTGCTGGCCTGGAATCTGCCGGGGCCGGTGCTGGACAAGCATTCGACCGGCGGGGTGGGCGATTGCGTCTCGCTGCTGCTGGCCCCGGCGCTGGCGGCGTGCGGGGCTTATGTGCCGATGATTTCGGGGCGCGGGCTGGGCCATACCGGCGGCACGCTTGACAAGCTCGAAGCGATCCCCGGTTTTCGCTGCGCCCTGAGCCAAGACCAGTTGCGCGCGCAACTGGCCGACCTGCGCTGCGCCATCGTTTCGGCCAGCGCCGAAATCGCACCCGCCGACCGGCGCCTTTACGCCATCCGCGATGTCACTTCGACGGTGGAAAGCATCGACCTGATCACGGCCTCGATTCTGGCCAAAAAGCTGGCGGCGGGGCTGGAGGCGTTGGTGCTGGATGTCAAGGTCGGCTCGGGCGCGTTCATGAAAACCATGACGCAGGCCGAGGCGCTGGCGCGCGCGCTGGTGGCGGCGGCGCAGGGCGCGGGATGCATGACCACGGCGCTGATCACCGACATGAGCCAGCCGCTGGCCACCGCCGCCGGCAATGCGCTGGAGGTGATCGAGGTGATGGAAACCCTGACCGGCACCTCGGTCAACGCGACGCTGTGGGATCTGACGGCGGCGCTGGGGGGCGAGGCGCTGGCGCTGGGGGGCCTCGCCGCCGATGCCGAAGACGGGGCCGGGCGGATCCAACAGGCGCTGGAAAGCGGGGCCGCCGCCGAAGTGTTCGGGCGCATGGTGACGGCGCAAGGCGGGCCGGCCGATTTTGTCGAGCGCTGGCCCGACCGCCTGCCCGCGGCTCCGGTCCAGCGCGAAGTGCCCTCTCCCGGCGACGGTTTCGTGGTCGGCATCGACGGCTTTGCCCTGGGGCAGGCGGTGGTGCATCTGGGCGGCGGGCGCTTGCGCGGGGGCGACCGGATCAACCCCTCGGTCGGGCTTTCGGATCTGGCCGGGATCGGCGAAGAGGTCAGCCGTGACGTGCCGCTGGCGATGGTGCATGCCGCGACCGAGGCCGAAGCCATCGCCGCCGTGCGCACCGTGCAGGCGGCCTATCGCCTGGGCGAAGCGGCGCCCGCCGATCCGCCGCTGATTTACCAAAGGATTGCCTGATGCCGCGTGCGTTTCTGATCGTGATGGATTCGGTGGGCTGTGGCGGCGCGCCCGATGCCGCCGCCTTTGGCGACGCGGGGGCCAACACGCTGGGCCATATTGCCGCGGAATGTGCGGCGGGGCGGGCCGATCACGGGCGCAGCGGCCCCCTGCACCTGCCGGTGCTGGACCGGTTGGGGCTGGGGGCGGCGATCCGGTTGGCCTCGGGGGCGGCGACGCCGGGGCTGGCGGCCGAGCCGGTCGGGCGCTGGGGGGCGGCCACCGAAGTGTCGCACGGCAAGGATACCCCGTCGGGGCATTGGGAACTGGCCGGGGTGCCGGTGCCGTGGGAATGGACCTATTTCCCCGATACCCACCCCGCCTTTCCGCCTGACCTGACCGCCGAGATCTGCCGCCTGGCTGGCACCGCCGGTATCCTTGGCAACTGCCATGCCTCCGGCACGGCGATCATCGAGGACCTGGGCGCGCAGCACCTGCAGAGCGGATGGCCGATCTGCTACACCTCGGCCGATTCGGTGCTGCAGATCGCGGCGCACGAAGAAAGCTTCGGCCTCGCGCGCCTGCTCGATCTGTGCCGCGCCCTCGCCCCCGGATTGCACGCGCGCCGGGTGGGACGGGTGATCGCGCGTCCCTTTACCGGTCAGCCGGGGGAATTCCGGCGCACCCCGAACCGGCACGATTTTGCCATGGCCCCACCTGCTCCGACCCTGCTCGACTGGGTGCAGAATGCCGGTCGCGCCACCCATGCGATCGGCAAGGTGGGCGACATCTTTTCCATGCAGGGGATCGGCACGCTGCATAAAGGCAAATCGGATCTTGACCTTTTCGAACAATTGATGCGACTCGCAGGCGCAACGGAAGCTGGTTCCTTTACATTTGCGAACTTCGTCGAGTTTGACACCAATTTTGGCCACCGCCGCGACGTGGCCGGATATGCGCGCGCGCTGGAATGGTTCGACACCGCCGCCGGGCGCTTTCTGGCCTGCCTGCGACCGGGGGATATCGCGATCTTCACCGCCGACCATGGCAATGACCCGACCTTTCGCGGCACCGAACATACCCGCGAGCGGGTGCCAGTGCTGGTGGCGGGGGCGGGGACGGGCGCGATTGGGCTTTGTGCCTATTGCGATGTCGCGGCCTCGGTTGCCGCCCATCTGGGCGTGACCGGCTCTGGCTCTGGCCGGAGTTTTCTATGAAGATCAACGATTTGCCAAAGGTCGAATTGCACCTCCATCTCGAAGGGGCAGCCCCTGCGGGGTTCATTCGCGCGCTGGCGCGGGAAAGGCACCTCGACATTGGCGCTATTTTTGCCCCGGATGGCAGCTACCGCTACCGCGATTTTCCGGATTTTCTGCGGGTCTATGAGGCCGCGACCGCAACCCTTAAAAGCCCAGAAGACTACCACCGCTTGACACTTGCGGTGCTTGAGCAAAGCGCGGCAAGTGGTGTGATCTATTCCGAGACCTTCCTCAGCCCCGATTTTTGCGGCGGGCGCGACCTGGGTGCCTGGCGCGACTACCTTAATGCCATCCGCGAGGCCGCCGACCGGGCCGAGCACAGCCTGGGCATCACCCTGCGCGGCATCGTGACCTGCATCCGCCATTTCGGCCCCGACAAGGCCCGCGAAACCGCACGCTGTGCCGCCGAGACAGCCGGTGACTGGATCGTTGGCTTCGGCATTGCGGGCGACGAAAAAACCGGAGAACTCAAAAACTTCTGCTGGTCTTTTGATGCTGCACGTGAAGCCGGGCTTCGCCTGACCGCCCATGCCGGCGAATGGGGCGGGCCAGGTGAGGTGCGCGCGGCACTCGACGATCTGCGGGTCGAGCGGATCGGCCACGGGGTGCGGGCGATCGAGGATCCGGCTCTGATCGATGCGCTGGCCGAACGCGGCACCGTGCTCGAGGTTTGCCCCGGCTCGAACATCGCCCTTGGTCTTTACCCGGACTGGCGCGCCCACCCGATTGACCGGCTGCGTGCGCGCGACGTGAAAGTCACCGTCTCGACCGACGATCCGCCGTTCTTTCACACCACCATGGCCCGCGAATACGACCGCCTGGCCGATGCCTTCGACTGGGACGAAGGGGTGTTTCGCGCGCTGGCCCGCACCGCGCTTGACGCCGCGTTCTGCGACGCCGATACCCGCGCGCGAATACTGCCGCGACTGGAGGCCACGCATGCTTGACCAACTGACCATCGTCAACCACCCGCTGGTGCAGCACAAGCTGACGATCATGCGGATGAAAGAGACCTCGACCGCCGGGTTTCGCCGCCTGCTGCGCGAGATCAGCCTGCTCCTAGCCTATGAGGTGACGCGCGGGCTGGACATGACCACGATCCACATCGAGACCCCGATCTGTGGTATGGACGCGCCCACCCTCGACGGCAAGAAACTGGCGCTGATCTCGATCCTGCGGGCGGGCAACGGGCTTCTGGACGGTATTCTCGAGCTGATCCCGGCGGCGCGGGTGGGCTTCATCGGGCTTTACCGCGACCCCGAAACCCTGAAGCCGGTGCAGTATTACTGCAAGGTGCCCGACCAACTCGATGACCGCATCTGCATCGTGGTCGATCCGATGCTGGCTACCGGCAATTCCTCGGTGGCGGCGATCGACCTGTTGAAAAAGGCCGGTGCGCGAAACATCCGCTTCTTGTGCCTGCTGGCAGCCCCCGAAGGCATCGCCCGGATGAAACAGGCCCACCCCGATGTGCCGATCGTCACAGCAGCGGTGGACAGTCACCTGAATGACCATGGATATATTGTCCCTGGACTAGGGGATGCGGGTGACCGCATGTTCGGCACAAAATAGGGTATTTGTTCTTTACTCGGCAAAAATCCTGCCGCATCATCGCCCTTGTAGCGATGGAGGGCGGTCATGGTGTTCAGGTTTGTCACGGTGGCGGTCGGGACGGTGGTGCTTGGCCTTGGTGCGGCCGAGGCCCGGGCGGTGGCCCAGATCAACGGCCCGCGCGAGCCGCCACCGTCGAGCTATTCCGACCAGACATATGTGGACAGCAACGGCTGCGTGTTCATGCGCGCGGGCGTCGGGCGCAATGTGACCTGGGTGGCCCGCGTCAGCAAGGACCGCAAACCGCTGTGCGGTTATCCGCCCTCGCTGGCCGTCGCCGCTGCTCCGATGGTGCCCACCCCCACCCCCACCCCCACCCCGGCGGCGGTGGCTCGCGCGGCTCCGGTCGAGACCGCTGCCCCGACCGCGAAGCCCGCGCCGCAGGTGTCGGCCAGGCCCACGATCAAGGTGGCTGCCGCAGCCCCGGTTCAGGCCGCCGCCCCGGCCACGCCGGCGGTGGCCGAGGTACAGCCAGCACCAGCCACGCCGCCGGTCGCCATGGTCGCATCCGCCGCGCCTGCTGCGGCACGCGACCCGGACCCGGCGGCACTGACGCCGGTCCCGAGCACGCCGGGGCCGAACCACGTAGCCTGCCCGGCTTTGGTGCCGGTGGCCGCCCTTTATGCCACCGCCAACGGCGGGCACGTGGTGCTCTGCACCTTGGGCGATGGCACTCTGGCCGGGGCCCGCGCGCCGTTTTTCACCATCGTGGCGCAAGGGGTGGGCAACCGCATCGGCGCGGGCATCTACGAGCCCGGTGTGGTGGTGGATCGGGGCATCGCGATCCCGGCGGGTTACAAGCTGGGGTGGAACGACGACCGCCTGAACCCCAACCGCGGGCGCGGCACGGCGGCGGGGCAGGCGCAGCAGGATCGGCTTTGGACCCGCGATGTGCCGGCGGTGCTGGTGGCAAGCCAGCCCGCCGCGCAGGAGGCGGTGGCGGTGGCGTCAAGCCAGTCGCAACCGGCGGCCCCTGCCGATCGGGCGCAGGCGCGGGTTTCGACCAAGACCGAACCCGACGCCCGCGTGGTTGTCCCGGCTGTCGCGGCCCCGGTTTACGTGCAGGTCGGCACCTTCGCCGTGCCGTCCAATGCCGAAGGGGCCAGGGCGCGGCTGCGCAGTGCCGGTCTGCCGGTGGGCACCGCCAAGGTCACGAAGGGCGGCAAGGCGTTGCAGATCATCGTGGCGGGGCCTTATGCCGATGCCGGGGCGGCGCAGGCCGCGCTGCTGGTGGCGCGCAAGGCCGGGTTCAAGGATGCCTTCTTGCGCTGATACTTGCAGCAGGGTGCTGAAGTAGTTTCTTCCTCGACCCCGATGCAGGACGGTTTGCCCCGCAGGGCCGGAAACCACATCTCCCCCGGGCGGACTGCTGACAACGCAGCGCCTGGCCTTGGCGATGGCCGACGCCAGAGCCAAGGTGAAAGGAACAATTTTCCGATTTCCAAGTGTGGCGAAACGGGGGTGGTGACCGTTTCAGCACCCCATTGGCGCGTACCTTCACTCGCCACAGATCGCTTGCAGGCTGATCCAGTCGCCATCGGCCAGAACCGGGCGCTTGGGGTGGGCGCGAAAGGGGTCAGCCTCGATCAGGCCAAGCGTGGTTTCGCCTGAGGGATCAAGCGCATAAGCGTAGGGGCTGGAAGGGAGTTCGGCTTTCGCGAAGCGCGCGAGCAGGGCGCCATCGTCCAACGGGGTGGCGGGCATGCGCAGCAGGATCGCACCGTAGCCCGCAACCGCGCTGGCGGGAAGCGCGCCGGTCGTCAGCAACTGCACCGTTGCGCCCAAGCCCGCGTGATGCAGCAGGGCGATCAGCGGGTCGGTCGCCCCGGCGCGGGCGATTTCGGCCAGCGCAAAGCCCGCCACCGCATCCGGCCCGGCATCGGACCCGATCAGGGCCTGGTCAAGCACCACGATCGGACCGGGCAGGTGCAGCGCCGGAACCCCGAGCGCGGGCAGGACCACAAGCTGCGGCGGCTGCTCGCCGAATACCCGCTGGCCGAGGCGGTTCAGCGCCTGCTGACCGCTGGCACCCGCACAGGCTGCGCCGCTTGCCCGCGCCAGATCGGCCAGCGCGAGCTGCCCGATCGCGGCCCGGGTCGCGGGCGGAATGACCTTGACCGCATGCCGTTCAAGCGCGCCGGGCAGCCAGAACAGCCCCAACCCCGCAACCAGCGCCAACGTCGCCGGCACCACCGCCCCGCGCAGTCGGCCGGGGCGGGCACGGGCGCGGGCCAGCGCTCCGCGAACGGTTTCCAGCGCCACGATCATCTCGGGGTCGTCGATCTCGAGGGTCTCTCCGGCATCACGGCCGGGGGCGTAAAGCGCCGGAGTGGCCCCTGGGTTCAGGCGTTCGACCGCAGGCAACGACCAGTGCGACAGCGCGATTTCGGTGCGCGGATCCGACAGCACCAGCGAGGCCTCGCCAAAGCCTACGATCACCTCGCGGCGCTGCGCCTCGGGCGTTTCGCGCCACAGCCCCGGGCTTTCAAGCCTTTGATATTTTTTCAATGCCGTCACGGGCGGGGGCCTTGGCCTGATGCTGCTCGTTTGGCTCTGACACTAGCGCCTTGGCGCCGGTGCCACAATCATCTGCCGAACGACAGCCGCCTGCCAATCGGCGCAAAAAATGTCGCATTAGGGCGCGACGCGGAGGGCGGGAAAAGGTTGGTAGGAAGGCAGACCCGAAGGAGGGCTCGATGTTGCCAACCCCCGATCGCACCCTGACCGCCGCCGGGATGATTCTGGTCTATGCCACTGTGATCGGCTTTGGCGACAATTTCGTGCGTGTGGTGGCGGCAGAAGGTGGGCTGTGGCAGTTTCATGCCACCCGCACCGCGATGGCGCTGGGGCTGGTGGCGCTGGTGATGCGGCCACTCGGGCTACGGCTGAAGCCGGTCAAGCTGGGTGCGGTGGTGGCGCGCAGCACGATCCACGGCATCTCGATGCTGATCTATTTTGGCTGCCTCGCGTTCCTGCCGGTCGCGCAGGTGGCGGCCGGGCTGTTCACCGCACCGATCTTCGTGCTGCTGATCTCGCGCATTGCCTACGGCCACCACATCGGCCCGGTGCGGATTGCCGCCGTGGCGGTGGGGTTTGTCGGCGTGATCCTGGTGCTGGGGCCAAGGGCGATCGGCGGCGCCTCACTCGCGGCGCTGCTGCCGGTGGCGGCGGGGGCGCTTTATGCGCTGGGCAATATTGCCACGCGCGAGTGGTGCGCCGGCGAGAGTGCCGAGACCCTGCTGGTTGCGTTTTTCGTGGCCCTTGGCGTGCTGGGGCTGGCCGGTCTTGCGGTGCTGGCGGTGGTGCCCCTTGCGGTGCCCGAGGGGGCGGCGGGGTTCGTGCAGCGCGGCTGGATCTGGCCGTCGGGCACCTTCTATTTCTGGACCTTCGTGCAGGCCGCCGGTTCGCTGATCGGGGTCGGGCTGATGATCCGGGCCTACCAGATTGCGAGCGCCAGCCGGGTGTCGGTGTTCGAATACATCATCCTGCCCGCCTCGGCACTGTGGGGCTGGCTGATCTGGGGCGAAGTGTTGCGGCTGTCGGCGGGGGTCGGCATGGGGCTGATCGCACTGGCCGGCGCGATGATCGCGATACGGGCGCGGGCGCCGGTAGCCGGGCAGGGGTGAGCGCTCTTCAAGCCCTTGCCGCCTTTCATCGCTGACGCAAGCGCGCGTTGCCGTCAATCACGTTCACCCGGCCCGGTCCGCGTGCGGACCGGCATGCGCCTGCCCGCTCGTCACGCCGGAGGCGTGCCTTCGGCACGACGCGGGCGCATTCGCGCCCAACCGGGAGGTCGCATGCCCCCTGGTGAGGACCAGACGCAACCGGCCAAGTGCGCCGCCTGCTCGCGCGAAGACGCCCGGCACCGGGCGGATGAGCGGCGGCGGATCAAACCTCGACCGCCGCGCGCCAATGCCGCCGACACAGGCTGACGTAGGTCTCGTTGCCGCCGACCTGCACCTGCTCGCCCTCGCGCAGGGCGCGCCCGTCAGGCCCCTTGCGCACCACCATGGTGGCTTTCTTGCCGCAGGCGCAGATGGTGCGCACTTCGCGCATCTCGTCGGCCCAGGCCAGCAGCGCGGCCGATCCGGGAAACAGTTCGCCGCGGAAATCGACGCGCAGGCCGTAGCACATCACCGGCACGCCCAGATCATCTACCGCCCGCGCCAGTTGCCAGACCTGCGGCTTGGTCAGGAACTGGGCCTCATCGATGAAGACGCAGGCCAGCGGACCCTGCGCCAGCCGCACCGCAAGACGGGCGAACAGATCATCCGCCGGGGCAAAAGTATCGGCCGGGTCAGAGATGCCGATCCGGCTGGCGATCCTGCCCGCCCCGGCGCGATTGTCAAGCTGCGCCGTCAGCAAATAGGTCGCCATGCCCGACTCGCGGTAGTTGTGCGCGGCCTGCAACAACACCGTCGATTTGCCCGCGTTCATGGTCGAGTAATGGAAATAGAGCTTGGCCATGGCACCTGCGTTAGCGCGAATGCGCGCCTGCGTGCAAGCGGGCGCTCTCGGCTGCGCCGGGAAAATGGCAGGCGACTGCATGATCGCCACCAAGCAGGGCCGGCACTTCGGCAGCACAGCGCACCGTGGCCCGCACACAGCGGGTGCGGAACACGCAGCCCGAGGGCGGGGCCATCGGCGAGGGCAGATCGCCCTCGAGCGGGATCACCACCTTGGCGCGCTCGGCCACCGGGTCGGGGATCGGCACCGCCGACAGCAGCGCCTGGGTATAGGGATGCTGCGGGTTGGCGAACAGGTTGGCCTTGGTCGCGACCTCCATGGTGCGCCCAAGGTAGAGCACCATCACCCGGTCCGAGATGTGTTTGACCACGCTCAGATCGTGGGCAATGAAGATCATCGCCAGCCCGAGATCGCGCTGCACGTGGGCCAGCAGGTTGATCACCTGGGCCTGAATCGACACATCCAGCGCCGACACCGGCTCGTCGCACACCAGCAGGCGTGGCTCGACGATCAGGGCGCGGGCGATGCCGATGCGCTGGCACTGGCCGCCGGAAAATTCGTGCGGGTAGCGGTTGATCTGGTTGGGCAGCAGCCCGACCCGATCCATCATCGCCTGCACCCTGAGCTTGACTTCGGCGCGCGAGAGGCCGGGGTGATGGGTCTTGAGCGGCTCGGCCACGATCTGGCCCACCGTCATGCGCGGGTTGAGGCAGGCCAGCGGATCCTGAAATACCATCTGGATCGCCGAGCGGTAGGGCAACATCTGGTGGCGCGACAGCGTCGTCAGGTCGGCCTCGCCGTTCCAGATCACCTGGCCGGTCGCTGGCACCATCCTGATCAGCGCCCGCGCCAGGGTGGATTTGCCGCAGCCCGATTCGCCAACGATCCCCAGCGTCTCACCGGGATCGAGGGTGAAGTTCACCCCATTCAGCGCGTGCAGCGGGCGCGGCGGGGTCCAGGGCATGTCGCCCTCGCGCCGGATATGAAAGGTCACGCGCAGATCGCGCACGTCCAGCAGGGGGGCCGCGGTCATTCCAGCTCCTCCGGCGAGCAGTTGCAGGCGCGCCAGCGTTGCGGCGCGAATTGGGTCAGCGGGGCCAGTCGCTCGGGACATTCCTCGGTGGCGAAGGCACAGCGCGGCGCAAACGGGCAGCCGTGCCGCACCCCGGTCATGTTGGGCGGTGTGCCGGGGATGCTGGCAAGCTCGCCCCCCTCCTGATCGACCCGTGGAATGGCGTGCAGCAGGCCGCGCGTGTAGGGATGCGAGGGGCTGGCGAACAGTGATTCGACCGGGCTTTGCTCCATCACCTGACCGCCGTAAAGCACGATCACCTTGCGGCAAAAGCCCGCGATCACCCCCAGATCATGGGTGATCAGGATCGTTGCCATGCCGAAATCGCGCTGCAACGCGGCCAGCAGCGCCATGATCTGGGCCTGCACCGTGACATCGAGCGCGGTGGTGGGCTCGTCCGCGATCAGCAGGTCGGGTTGGCACAGCAGCGCCATCGCAATCATCACCCGCTGGCGCATCCCGCCCGAGAACTCGTGCGGGTAAAGCCGGATGCGGCCTTTGGCGTCGGGAATTTTCACCGCGTCGAGCATTCGCACGCAGTCGGCCAGCGCCTCGGCCCGGCTCATGCCCTTGTGATGGATCAGCACCTCGGCCATCTGGTCGGCGACCCGCATGTAGGGGTTGAGCGACGTCATCGGATCCTGAAATACCATCGCCATGCGGTTCGAGCGCAGCGGGTTCAGCACCTTGAGCGGGGCATTCAGGATCTCGGCCCCGTCAAAGCGCACCGAGCCCTGCGCCCGACCGTTGCCCGCCAGCAACCCCATGACGGCAAAGGCAAGCTGACTCTTGCCCGAGCCGCTTTCGCCGACGATCCCCAGCGTGTCGCCGTGTCCAAGATCGAAGCTGACGCCATTCACCGCGTTGACGGTGCCGTCGTTGGTGGCAAAGCTGACGGCAAGGTCGCGAACTTCAAGCAGGGTCATGTCAGCGATCCTTAGGGTCGAGCGCGTCACGCAGCCCGTCGCCGACAAAGAAGAAGGCGAACATCGTGATGACGAAAAAGAACAACGGAAAGGCCAGTTGCCACAGGGTGCCGTAGTTGATAGTGCCCGCCCCTTCCGAGATCAGCTTGCCGAGTGAGGTCAGCGGCTCTTGCACCCCGAGGCCGAGAAAGCTGATGAAGCTCTCGGTCAGGATCATCTCGGGCACCAGCAGGGTGGCATAGACCGCGACGATGCCCAGCAGGTTGGGCACGATGTGGCGCAGGATGATCTTCCAGCCCGGCACCCCGGTGGCCTGCGCCGCCTCGATGAACTCGCGCGCCTTCAGGCTCAGCGTCTGGCCGCGCACGATCCGCGCCATCGACAGCCATGACAATAGGCCGATGCCCACGAACAGCATGGTCAGCGAGCGCCCGAACATCACCAAAAGCAGGATGATGACGAACATGAACGGAATCGCCAGCAAGATATCGACGATCCGCATCATGATCTGGTCGGTGCGCCCGCCGACATAGCCGGAGATCGCGCCGTAAAGGGTGCCCACGACCACCGAGATCACCGCCCCCACCACCCCCACCAGCAGCGAGATGCGGGTGCCCTGAGCGGTGCGCGCGAACAGATCGCGCCCGAGGTCATCGACCCCGAAGTAATGGCCGTTGGCCAGCGCGGGCATGCCCATCTCGGCCGCCTTGCCCATGATGCCCCAGTCGATTTCCTCGTTGGGCCAGGCCGCGACCCATTCGCCCGCCAGGGCATAAAGCGCAACCAGGATCAGCAGCACCAGCCCCGTCACCGCGGCCTTGTTGTGGCCAAAGCGCTGGCGCGCGTCGGCCCATGGCGAGCGGCCCCTCACCTCGTCTCCGGCCAGTCGGGCGGCCACCGCCTGCATGTCGATCGCACTCAGCGCCATGGCTCAATACCTGATCTTGGGGTCGATGAAGGCGTAAAGGATATCGACCAGAAGGTTGAAGATGATGGTCAGCGCGCCGACCAGAATGGTGACCCCCATCATCACGGCGTAATCGCGGTTCAGCGCCGAATCGACGAAGGATTTGCCGATGCCGCCGGTCGAGAAATACATGTCCACCACCACCGAGCCGGTGATCATCGCCACAAACGCCGGGCCAAGGTAGGAGATCACCGGGATCAGCGAAGGCTTGAGGGCGTGGCGCAGGATCACCACGGCGGTGGGCAGGCCCTTGGCGCGGGCGGTGCGGATGTGGTTCGAGGTCAGCACCTCGAGCATCGACGAGCGCGTGATGCGGGCGATCGAGGCCATGTAGCTGGTCGAAAGTGCTATCACCGGCATCACCACATACTGCCACTGCCCGCCTTCCCAGCCGCCGCCCGGCAGCCAGCGCAGCCACAGCGTGAACACCAGCACCAGAATCGGCGCCATCACGAAGTTGGGCAGCACCTGTGCCCCGATCGAGACCCCGACCGCGAGATAGTCGAGCCACGAGTTGTGAAAGATCGCAGCCAGCACCCCCAGGGTGACGCCGCTGGCCACCGCCACCACGAACGCCAACGCCCCGTAGTGCAGCGTGACCGGAAAGCCCTGGGCGATGATCTCGTTGACGCTGCGGTCCTTGTAAACGAACGACGGGCCAAAGTCGAAATGTGCCACGATCCCCCAGACATAGCTGATCATCTGCCGCCACAGCGGCTGATCGAGCCCGTATTTGGCGTTGAGGTTGGCCAGCACCTCGGGCGGCAGCTTCTTCTCATAGGTGAACGGCCCGCCGGGGGCGGCGTGCATCAACAGGAACGACAGCGTGATCAACAACAGCAGCGTCGGAATGGCAATGGCCAGACGCTTGACGATATAGGACAGCATGACCCCCCCCGAAGTGGCCCGAATAGCCGAAGGCGGCCCTCCTGCGCAAGGCAGGGGGGCGCGCCGTTCAGGTGTTCACAGGATCACTTCGCGATCCGGTAAAGCTCCTTGGCATACCAGTTCTGCTGCACGTTTTCGGTGGGCAGACCCTTGATGTCGGGTTTCACCATATCGACCTTGGCGTAGTGGTAGATCGGGATGATCGGCATCTCGGCCGCCAGAATCTCCTCGGCGCGGGTGTAGTTCGGGTTGGGATCGGCCATGGTTTTGGCGTCTTTCAACAACTGGTCGTATTCGGGGTTGTTGAACTTGGGGTCGTTGTTGCCCGAATACGAGGCGAACAGATCGAGGAAGGTCGAGGCTTCATTGTAGTCGCCACACCAGGCGTAGCGCGCCATCTCGAAGTCGCCCGCCGCCAGCTTGTCGGTGTGCACCTTCCATTCCATGTTGTTGGGGGTCATCTCGACGCCCAACTTCTGTTTCCACATCTGCTGGATCGCCAGCGCGATCTTCTGGTGCGCCTCGGAGGTGTTGTAGTTCAGCACGATCTGCAACGGATGGTCGGGGCCGTAACCCGCCGCCGCCATCAGCTCGACCGCCTTGGCGTCACGCTCGGCCTGGGTCCAGCCGGCATAGTCGATGGTCGGCATCACGAAGCCGTTCATCGCCCAGTGGGTCCAGTTGTAGGCCGGCTTCTGGCCGCCTTGCAGCACGTTGTCCACGACGATGTCGCGGTCGATCGCATAGGCCAGCGCCCGCCGGACGTTGACATCCTTCAGCGCCGGGTTGCCTTTGCCCTCGGCCATGTTGAACAGATAGGTGTACGAGCACGAGTAGGGGGTCGAGGTGGCCTCGTCGGGGAATTCGGCCTTGAGCCGCGGATACTGCCCGGCGGGCACCGTGGTGCGGTCAAGCTCGCCCGCCTGATAGCGGGTCAGGGCGGCGTTTTCGTCATTGATCGTCAGGCCGGTGACCGGCGACATGATGGTGTTGGCGCTGTCCCAGTAGGTCGGGCTTTTCTCCATCACCACCTTTTCGCCCAGGATGTGCTCCTTGAGGATGTAGGCGCCGTTGCCGACGATGTTTTCCGGCTTGGTCCAGTCGGCCCCGAATTTCTCGACCGTGGCGCGCGGAATCGGGAAGGTCGAGCTGTGGGTCAGCATCTTGGGGAAATAGGGCAGGGGGGCCAGGATCTTGACCTCGAGGGTGTGATCGTCGATCGCCTTGACGCCAAGATCGGTGACGGGCTTACTGCCCGCGGTGATCTCGGCGGCATTCACCACCTGCATCAGTTCCATATACCAGGCGTATTCGGAAGCCGTCGCCGGATCGACCAGCCGCTGCCAGCCATAGACGAAATCGCCGGCCACCACCGGCTCGCCGTTCGACCACTTGGCCTCGGGGCGCAGGTGGAAGGTGTAGGTGGTCAGGTCTTCCGAAATCGTGTAGTCCAGCGCCACGCCGGGCTCGAGCGAGCCATCCGAGGTCTCATTGTAAAGCCCCTCGAACAGCGACTTGATCGCGTCGCTGTCCTCGACCGAGGTGGCGAGATCGGGGTCGAGCGACTTGATCGCATCCAGCATCCAGTAGTTGTAGGCCTGGTTTGCGGCCAGTTCCTCGCCGGTGACGGGGTGCTTGTCAGCCAGGGCCGGCCATGCGGCCATGCCAAGGATCGTTGAAAGCAGCAGATATTTCTTCATCTGGTCCTCCTGTTGTTGATTTTGCCCGGCGCGTTGCCGGAACCATGGCGCGACACTAGCCCCGCAGCACCGGGATACAAGCCCATATCTGCGCCTGTGCCGCAGCGGCACCTCGACAATTGTTGTTTCAGGCTGGCGGCTTGAGGCGGCGGGGATGGAGGGTGGTGACGGGTTCGAGCCGCCGCCATCTTCGATGTGAACCAAGCGTGCCTCGGACACTACCCTACAGGTCCGGGTGCTCCGGAATCTGGCTGCATGCCGCCGATCGCATTGGCCGCAGGTATGCCGGGCCCGCCGCAGCGCCATCTCGGGGGATGTGCTCTTTCCCCTGATCCCCCTTGTCTCATGGTTTTCCCGGGCTCCCGGGGTAAAGGGAGCCGCTGTCCGCCCGGATCCGGGCGGACAGCGGCGGCGGTCGGATCGCATCCTCCTGGGTCGTTCGGGACCGTGAG